>ERZ724506.876-NODE-876-length-10573-cov-3.682354_pt1 | contig 10573 bp, 10 predicted proteins | sample MGYA00376039_ERZ724506 | MGnify/ENA primary metagenome ERZ724506 (study PRJEB28724, sample SAMN07190887) | wastewater metagenome | isolation source: effluent of sewage treatment plant in Hong Hong | place: USA: Christiansburg, Virginia | collected 2016-03-01 ... | reverse complement strand
TGTTCAATGATAAAATTGTAATTGTTGAAGATATTTTTCAATGAACTTCTTTAATAGTTTTTATCCAATTTAATGACAGTTTATGAACGAATTTTTTTCTTTCAAACATCACGAATCCGAAGAGGAACCTCTCTTTTTGTGTTTCTTCTTCTTCTTTTAGTCTTTGTCTCTAGATCTATTTTTTTTCTATTTTTTCTTTTTATGTCGACTTCTATCCCTATCTTCACTTTAACTTGGGCTTCTTCTTCTTCTTCTGCTCCTTCGTTCTTCAGATCTAGAGCGGGATCTTGATCTGCCCTTGTACCCACGTGAGCTACCTGAATTATAAATGAATAACCATTTTTGGAATGGCATTAGCGGGCAAAATGGCCCATCTTCCCACAATTATAACATCCTGTGCTGAATTAATCTCTTTTATACTTTGGATCCTTTCTTCTCTTGGTATCATCCTGAAATTCGACTTTCATTGACTTTCCCTTAACTTCCCGTCCGTTTAAGCTATATAATTAAAGTCAATACTTCTCAACTGCCTTCTGAGCATCAAATCCTAGTTCGTACTCGACAAAGCCGTAGCTATATTCTCCGTTTTTGCTCCTTCTGACGCTGAGGGTCTTCACCTTTCCGTAGTCTTCAAAGAGTCTCCGTAGTTCATCGATAAGATCGCTCTAATTTGCCTAATTGTTCCTTATGCCTTTACTGTTCCATCTAGATTTGTCACAAATAGCTTGTGTTTTTCCAGAGACTTCTCTTTGGATTTATCTCTTGCTGGGCTTACGCTCCCCGATGGAGAACTCATATTAATATATTTATACAAAATTTAAAGCAAGTCAGAATTTAAAATTTGAATCATGCTACCCAAGTAGCAGAAAATAAATTAAATGAAGCAGGGTATTTGATTAATAGATGGTTGATGACTAAAATATTGTGATAATCTCTTATAAAATTTGTAACAAATAATATTTAAATATGAAAAGAAAATATCAGACGAGATTAATAATAAATAAGCCCATACCAAAGATAAATTTAATTTTTAACAAATACATGGATCGAATAAATTTATTATAATCTAATTTACATTTACTAAAATTTCTCACACACTTCAGGATATGAGATCGTTGTACGTGGAGGATATTCCCGGTATAAAATATACTAATTAGGTGCCAAGCCCAAAAGACACGTTTATACCAAGAATGTCTACAGATAGAAGCATGATTAGGAGATTTTTAGATTTGCTAGAAACCCTGAAGAAAAAAGAGTTATCGACTGGTATGTTCCGATCAAGAAAAGTGTTGATCCTATGGAAAGAGACAATGATGATTGCTGGAAAACCAAGAAAACTCTGAGAAAACCTCAAGATATGGAATTAAATCGGCTTTCCAAATCTGTAGTTTTAACAAAATAGGCCTTTTTTACTCAACATAAATCGCAATAGGAATTGGGTAGGAGCAGTGTGTTGAGATCATCAGCTCAAAATTCATTGAGTTAGATGAAGCGGATGGATCATAACCCATATTTCCCTCACATGTACGCGGACTCAAAACTAGGAGAATCGAATAGATGGACAGGATCAAAAATATGGGAGGAAGGGGCTACAAAAGTAATAAAATTGCCATCTGTATAACAATGCTATTTCAAAAAATGGGATTGATTATAATAAACAAACTTACAATTGAGTAGCTCGGTTTTTATCAAATAAGTAATATTATGGACCCTTTAATAGGATTATTAAATATATATATTAATTCTGAGTGAAGAGTAAAAATATTTTAGACCTCGCCTTTCTTTCATTACACTATCTAATATTGATCATTGATATCATATCATATTTTATAAATTCAAATGTTTAGGAATACTAAGTTTAAATAAGCAGAAGTTAGGTAGAATCAAATTGGAACATAATTTGTTCCCTGTCCTCTCGACTAATGTACTTGTACTCTTACCACAGCGACCAGGGTATTTATTAACGGAGAGATAACATCAGCTGAGAATTTCCCATAATCATAATTGTAATCATTTCCTCATTTAGATTTATCTCCTATAAAATATCTGTCCCACTGGGGTGGAAGAAATAGTTAAATGAGTAATATAAAGCATATGATTTAAGTCATCAAGAACTTTAATAATTAAATTGCCTGTAATCATTAACATATCCAGCGAATCCGTCACACAGTCAGCCATGCCCATCATGGAGAAGAATTAGCAAGGCGAAATAGTGACTAAATTCTACTTTTGTTTTCCAATCGATTTACAGTTTCTCAAGAAAAGTAATACCACTTAATGGCCAATCATTCATTTTTAAGTGTTGTCCAAAGATGATTGGGATCGGAACAGACTTCATGGATGTGGCTTTATTAAAGTTCCTAAGTCCCCAGGAGGCTATAACTTGACCACATAAACTTGGAAGCCATAAATAGACAACAAAACAAAAGTGATGGAATATTTCTTAGGAGGAATAATTAAACCCAAAGACTTATAGCAAATATCAAAAGAAGAAAAGCTGACAGATATGGTATAACATTTTTAATTTAGGATGAGCCTGGCCCAATAAATCGATTTAACTACAAAGGAATTTCATCAGGAAGTGTGAATATCAGACTGAATATTGCCATCCAATCAAAATAGGTGAGGAATTAATAGAGAATCCTATATCGCGATCAAAAATATTCTTAACAAACGGAGATCAAGAAGAAATAATTTATGTTTAGTGTTCCGGGACTCGTGAACACAGGCAAAGTCGAGGGAAGTCGTCACACTAATACCAGGCTACAATGATTATATATTTTCATAGTAATTAAAATAACCATCCTATTAAATGAGAAAAAAAGAACTGAATCTTCATATAAATTTTTATTCATATTTTAATCCATTTATATGATCTTAAATATAATTTATTCAAAAATTTATTAAGCGAATCAATAACTATGTCAAATCTTCAAAATGCACCTTTCCAAAGCCCCTTTGCTGAAATGGATTAATCAGTTAAAGTTAAAAGATGGTATAGTGGTCCCTCTAATTAAACCTAAAATGTATTTGCTCGCTATGGTACTGCTCATTAGAGTAGTCAGCAAGCTGAAGGCATGAAATTCGGAACTGAACAAAACCAACAAAAAAGATTTGTAACAGAAGTAAGTCAAGTTAGCTATGCTGATAAATTCAAGAAAATAAAATATAGTCAATTATAAACTCTTAAAGAACTAAGACAAGAGTATGAAATACTTAAAAATTTGCCTCTTCAGGACGAATTTTTAAAAAGAAGCAATGTAAAGAGACAAAGTGTGTCAGAATATTCAAGCAGAGGAGACGCAGAATCTTCATCTTCTCCATCAATTCATTTAAGCAAGAAAAAAAATCGAGAAAGCCATAGCACAGCTCGAGATAATCAAGCCCTCTCAATGTAAAAAAGGCAACTGTAATTAGTGATAGGAAATAGTATGAGAAAAATAGAAGAACTGTTGAATAATTAAATTGAATACAAGAAAATAATTCATTAATATCAACTACAGTTAGATTCCAGAAATAATGATGGGAAATTGGATAGTTTAACCAAAACTATGAAGAAAAATTAAAGTGAATACATCTAAAAAATATAGAATCTTAAAAGAGATATTTAAAGACTGAAGTTAATTAATCAACAGCTGCTCGATAGAAATGAATCTTTATAATCTGAGCTTTCAATCAGAAATCAATAGCTTAGAAAAGCCAGAGAAGAGAAAAGAGTTCTGGAAGATTCCATTAGGTTGGAGAAAGACAAATATATGAATTTATAAATAGATATCAAAAGAATAAAAATGGAGAGTGAAATAAATGAGAAAGATAAAAACAATGAGATTAATAGACTTAAAATGCTCTTGTAGTCACAACCTAAAGCTGATTATGGACCTTCTCAAAATTAAATAAGAAGATTAGAAGAATAACTTCGCGCAAATAAGCATAAGTATGAACTTGTTCTCCAATAGTTCTAAAGATACAAAAGAGATGTTTCCTCAAAACCGAAAGAGGTTGTGATAAAATAAAATAAAGGTGAGGATAAAGTTAAAATCTTTGAAGCCATTATCCATCACTTGAAAGAAGATTCAGCTAATCAAAGCAAAGCTACAATGGATTTATTGGCTTCAATGGTCGCAAAGATTGATGAGAAAAATTCGAGAGAAAGATAATCAAGATAGATAGGAAAATAAAAGAAAAAGGGAAAAGAAGTAAAATAAATTAGATAGCCTCATCCTAGATAGTTATAGGCTAGCAAAAGAATATTATAATAAATGTATAATCTAAGGAACGAAGTGAGCTCTTTGAGGAAATAAAGAGAAGATCCAAACAAATCCATTCAATTTTATAGCAACCTTACTGAAAGCATGGCTGATTATCAAAACAAAATTCGTAAACTTGAGGAGGTAAATCTATATATATTCTTAGTAAATCACAGATGGGTCAATCACAAAATAAAATCTTCTCAAACAGTATGAATTACTCAAGAGTAATTATTAATACGCCAGAGAGTAGCATGAGAGAATATTGGCTGATCATCAAAGATTAAAATAACGCATAGCGCATTTGGAGCACCATGGTCAAAATTATAGCTAGTAAATCAAAGGTAGCTTCAGATAGAGAGAAAACTAATATGAAGATACAATTCGGCAGCTGAGAAGAAAACTAGATGAAGCTTTATTTTTGGTGGAGAAAGCCAAAAAAGAAGGTTAGTTTAATGTGAGCATTGCTAGAAGCTAAATTTAGTCTAGAGTTCGTCTGGCTTAAGAAAAAGCATAAAGATTAGCTGGAGAAAAATAAGTTTTTAGACAAGAACTATCAAAAATGAGAGCATATTATGAATCAAAAATAAAATAAAAGAATGATCAATTGTAGAGAACTGCTCAATAGTTCTCAAATTTGTGTTAGACAAAGTAGAAAGCTTTGGCAGCATATAAAAGTAACAGTGAAGCTGAGATGAATGCCCTACTACGAAAGATAGAAGGAATAGCTTCATTAAACGAAAGATATCTTCTGCAATCGAACCAGCTGTCAAATTCAGAGAGATAACTCCATTAGTTGAGATATGCAATTAGAAAAATGAAGGGGATGAACGAAGGAGTTGACCATTTGTGGCAGATAAAATAAACCTAATATCTGAATTTGAATGAGCTATTGAAACAAATAAAAACTGGATGATGATTCATTATAAAAATTTTATGAAAATTTAAAATCAATTAAAAAAAGTTAAGAATTAAGAAAAGTTAAAAAAAGACATGAATATATAGTCTAAGTTAAGTCAAAAAAGAATAGAAATTCTGAGAAGTCAATCATTTGAATTACATAAATAATTAGGGAAACTTTTACAATAAAAAATAAGACATTTCAAAGGGATTATCTGAAATGATAATATAAAAATATATGATGAATACAAAGTTAAAAAACCGGAATATAGTACTAATATATTTATTTTGATTGAGTTTTTAAAAGAAACTATTATAATATATATGAATTCAGATAAGAAAGCTGGAACCAATAAAAAAGAGAAGGTTGCACAGAATGACAAATACTATAAAATCAATGCGGATTTTACTTACCTCAAACACTATAATTACAAGATAACGAAATAAATTGGAAGAGGAGGATATGGTGTCGTTTATAAAGTAGATTAATTTCTATCTAGGCTCACGATCAAAACAATAATGATAGTCTGTGCGCCATTAAAATCAACTTTAACACTGTTTCTCGATAGCTGATCTACTCGGAGATGGCTTACTTGGAAATTGTTAAGGGCAAATCCAATCTGCCAAAGCTCGTCAATTTGTTTGTCCACGAGGAAATTACTCATATTGTCATTTAGTATTTCAAGTTTAAGCCTTTTATTGTATTTTCTTACTTATTTAGACCTTCTTTAATACTTTCGGTTTGGAGGAAATTAAACATTATTTGATTGAACTATTAATCGGACTGAGAAATCTGAAAGAGCTAGGAATCTACCATCGGGATATCAAGCCCGGAAATTTTTTGTACAGCCCTGAAACAAGAAGAGGAATGATAATTGATTTCGGACTAGCGGAATTAGACCCAACTTATATCGCTAAGCTAGAAGAAAAACTAAACAAATTAAAATAGCAAAATGACCCTAACATCAAACAAGTCGAGGATACTCTTAAGATTTATAAAAGATTAACTTAATGCCTAAAAACAATAGGAAACAATAAAATAGGAACTGAAACTTATATGCCAATTGAATCAATCTTGCATCATAAGATTCAATCATATAACTCTGATATCTGGCCAGTGGGTGTGATCCTTCTGCAATTCATTGCAAGAAAATACAATATTTTCAACAACGTGAGAATGGTGAACAAGCCTTCAGGGGTCCGGAACACCTACTTCATCAACTATATTATCCAACTTGCTACATTCTTTGGGGATAAGATCAACTAACAGTGTCGAAAACTCGGTTACTAATTGAAGCTTCCAAGAGAAATCTAAAAGCTCAACTTTAAAGAAATAGCTACGATGTAATCTATTTATTTATTTTAGCGAAGGCTATAACGATTAAGTGGATGATCTCTTGAATAGACTTCTTGATCTAGATGCTGATACGAGGATAACCGTGGAAGATGCTATCAACCATCCATTCTTCGATACAGTTAGAGAGGAGCATTTAACAGCCGCGGAATAATTCAATAAATCATAGAGCTGATTTAAATATCTATAATTTCTAATAAATTCATCTATATTAAATCACCAACTCAATAAACTTTTTTCCTTATGCACACCCCCATCGATTCTTTATTTTTGGGTCCTAATTTTATCCGCGAGTACTCGCTCTCCACAGTTGTTCTACTATTTTTCAATGGACTCAACCATTTTTTTTATTTAATATATGTATAATTCTTCCATTTCTTTTTGTCTTTCTTGTCCATCTAGTTCTTCTAATTTATTATTTCATCTCTTCTTTTGCCTGCACTTGTTGATAATGTCCTTGGTTAGCTAACTTTCTACTTCTTTTTATCTCGAAGACTGATATTCTTATTCAATATTTATGTTTTGAATAGCTTCAAAGATATTTTATTTTTTCTTTACTTCTACTTCTGTCCTTTTATTGATTCTGCCTTGTTTGTATCTATCATTTTCTTTAACTAGCTAATTCTTTGTAATGGCTTGTTTATTTGGGTAGTTGGAATAACAATTCGATGGTTTTATAATTTTACTTAAATTGATTTAGATATGGTATTGATAAATTTCTATGCATCAGCCAGAGTATATGCAAAAGTTCCATTACTTTCCATCAATTGGTTTTTTATCCGGAAATACTGATATCTTTGAAACAACTAAATGGATCCGATCATCCTGGACTCGATAATGTTGAACAATCGCTGGATAAATTTGCTAGTGGAAACTTAACATTCTTCAGGATTTATTATTGGTTGGTGAGATTAAATAGTTGAAAAATAATTTTAGTTCAGCCATATCTTACATTAGCCTTGTTCATTTATGCCTATCATCTATTGTTAAAGTTCGATTATATTTAATAATTAACTTCCATATTCGTGCACAATTACTTTGATTCCCTCGAAGCATTGCTTCAAGATATACAGGGCATCTATATACTATAATGCACCCAAGTCTGGCAGTCGAAACTCTATATTCTCAACTAGCACTAAGATACTATTTTATTTCGAATTCGACGCGCTATCCTGTGCATCACTATAGCAGGAGTAAGAGCTCATGCTATTACTCATTAACCCAATAACATTCACTAAGTATTTACTATTTTTAGCCCTCAACTCATAGCTTTCGAGCAGTTACTTCGAAATATGAGGATATGATTTGAAAACAGCTGTGTGAGAAGTCTACAAATTAATCATCAAATTAGGCGATGAGCTCATAAGTTGCCAGTGGCGGCTATCAACGAGAAGTCCTGTTGACTCGATAGTATTGCCCATTCAAATATGAATATGAATTTGAATTGGATAAGACAATGTAAGAATATTTAATTAATTGGCTATTTCCCAGTTATTAATATTAAATCTAAGCCAGCCTATTATAAACTGATATTTATTATATGAAGTATAATTGATCAGGATGATGTCATTGACTCCAGCATTTTCAGCTGCTTTCGTCCCGTGACGATTAAGTATTCCATCTTTTCTAAATCTTCGATATCTCGATATCGCATGTAGTCATTTTTTACTTGTACTTTTATTTCATTCTGGGTGTTGTGATCTGGGATTTTAGAAATCAGTTTCATCAGATCTCTGTACAGCATCAGCGATTGATGTGAAAGCATAAAGTACTTTATGCCCTTCATTCACACAATAATTTAATTATATCAATTGAAATATATAAAATAATATAATCAAAGACCATTGTTTTGTTACCCAGTAATGATCGACTCTATCTAATTATTCTATGACTTAGAGTCTCCTGATTAACTTTTATTTGTTAAATTTATTTATTTCTCCTTTTTTTACTCTTTAATTGATTTCTTATTTCCAAACTACCTGAGGTAGAATGTATTTCCATTTTAGGCCTCGTTATCTCCTTGGATTTTTTTCATTATTTATGTAAAGTTTGATCCCATAGAATCATCGTCAGTACAATCTTTATTAAATCTCAAATTTTAGAACATATTTGAGTTGAATGTTCCTGCTTTTTGGGTTAACTTTTGGAGGATCTATTTTTGATTCTCGTAATAGGATCTTTGCTGGTCATAGAACTTCCCTGACCATAAATCATTCAGTTACCCTCTTCGATTAGAAAATAATATAATAAAGATCATTGAAATCGGAACAGTAAATAGATCAAAAGGTAAAGCAATAGGGATAAAATAGTTGAAAACATACCATAGAATTGTACAAAGCACATAGCTGATGATAAAAGTTGCACCATAAATAATGGAAGACCTATTTTTATCAAATCTTTCCAAATAAGCTAATAAGAGACCTGGATAAGCCATTTCGAACATAAAATGCCAAGCACACTTCCTATTTGGTATTTTTGCGATCATGGGGACTAAAAAGAAGAGTGGGTTATTAAAGGCATAGAAATTAAGGTTTGTGTAGGTACTGTTCATGATTTATACAGTGTTTCCGAATGAAAGACTGATAATTAAATTGCATACGAAAATAATGAGAGCAATTCTTAATGATCCGAGCTTGATAATTTTAACGATAGTCACAAAAATACATGTGAAAATGATATTCGAAATAATCCAGTTGTTATCATCAAGCCACCAGCCTAAAAACAAACCAATCCCTACACAAACTCCTATGGAATCCATGACCCTATATTTTATCTTCCCGTTATAATAGCCTCTCCTAAACATCTTAATTCTGGTAATATATAGAAACTAACTGCAGCATACGACAATGGCGATCATGCCAAGAATAATGGAGAGGACGATATAGAAAATTTGAAGAGCTTACTGGCTATGAGAGACTTGTTGTTAGATGAGGACAAAAGTGATAAGACTGAAGAGACAATAGAGAAGAACAGGGATATAATTGATATAGAATACGATATTGCTGAAAGATTTGGCCTATTGGAATTTGGATGTGACATAGATCATCAATATAGAGTAGATGACAATTATGACAGTTCCCCATTGAATTTGAAAGAAATATTGGAATTGAGTTGGATTACAAACTTCATTAAATGAGAAGACAGTGTTGGTATTATTTGCTGGTAGATTGAACAGAGTTACAGTCATCAAGTTATAGCTGTAGGTGTCTACACTGCATGAAGCATTAATGCTAATATTGCATACATTGGAAATGATTAAATCATTATACTCACAATTATAGTCCAAGTAAGATTTTCCCTGGTTGCTATCCGTTTAGATTGTTAAATTGAATGAACTTGTATAGTTATAGAGTAATAAGAAATAATTTGGGCTCTTATCCGTCTACCCAGTTAGATTTGTTTGATTGAAAATATACAAGTCCATATTAGAGCACGAAACGAAATTATTATTCGGAGTAAACTCAGACAATAATGTCTAATTTCGATATACGATCACATTTTAGTATTAATTCACATTCGAAGGCAAGGTTACCTCGTAAAATATCTAAACTACTAAGTTGGCATATCCTGTCGATATTTTTGTTGTCTGTGAAGCTGGGATTGACTATGTTGAGCGGATGCAATGGGTTAGGGATAGAAATAGGATCAGGAAAAACATTGTTATAAGATATAATATACATAGAATGATGAGACTAAAAAATCAATTCATCTCTTTATTTGGTGTTAATTATATATGCCCATCTATCATTAAGTTAACAAAATTCTATCCATTCAAAATCATATAAATTCATCAGTATTAAAAAACATATCTTTATTTTTTCATTCTCCTAAATTAGTTCTGTTGGGTAGCTATTTTTACTATCCCATATTTATTTTGATTTACATTTATAATGGCTTATCCGTGGTTACACTATTTCGATGTTATGAGTTTCTCTCGGATGGGAGTGGGCTCAATTGGAAATTATCATTCAAATTCTTTGACCCTCTTGAAGAAGAATAATCACTTTGCGCACTATATTTCAAATTGCTAAACATGCTTCCATTGTATGATACACTCTTTTTTTAAACATCA
>ERZ724506.875-NODE-875-length-10579-cov-3.749430_pt1 | contig 10579 bp, 4 predicted proteins | sample MGYA00376039_ERZ724506 | MGnify/ENA primary metagenome ERZ724506 (study PRJEB28724, sample SAMN07190887) | wastewater metagenome | isolation source: effluent of sewage treatment plant in Hong Hong | place: USA: Christiansburg, Virginia | collected 2016-03-01 ... | reverse complement strand
GTCGTCATCGATCTTCGAAAGAACTGAAATTCTATTTGTTGACTTCTTAACCGACATTTTCTCCTTAAATATTTGATAAATTTTTCCAGACAGCATTTCAAATATTTTATCGATGTTAATGTTCAGAGCTGCACTAGTCTCCAGATAGGCCATCTTTTCTTGCTGAGCAAATTCACTGGCCTAATTAACGGTAACTTGACGTTCTTTTAGATCACATTTATTTCCTACCAAAATCATTATCTAATTTTCATTATTAGTACTAAGTTTTCAATGGCATGTTAGCGTAGCTCTTAGATCCATCTTTTAAGTTTCAGAAATGACTATCTATCGCCAACACTATAAACGATGACAGCTCCCATAGCATTTCTATAAAATGCTCGATTCAAAGCTCTAAATCTCTACTGACCAGCGGTATCCCATATTTGAAGGCATAGTTATTAATTTTCTATTCGTACAACTTTGGAAATGAACTCTAGTCCGATTGTCGTATTCATCCCAATATAGAATTTATCATACGAATATCTAGATATAATATTTGACTTTCCTACTGCACTCTAGCCTTTGTTAATGGTAATTTTTACCCACGACCACAATTTTTAGCACGGGCAGATCTGCATCCTCATCGTTTACTTATCTTTTCATATCCTGCTCGACTTTATATGAATAAATAATATTCACTTATTTCAATAATTTGACAAAAGCTTAATTTTAAAACATCATTACTAATTACTTAATTAAATTATACTTAAAACTTTCCTTCAATTTTTACATGTACGAAATAATAAACATGATCACTATCAAATCAATTTTTTTTCTTTCAACACTTTGTCCAATGCGGCATCGCTTTGACCAGTTCCTCTAACATAGCCAGACAATGTGACGAGGTTGGACTTAGTGAGGTCAATGGTACCATCTTCTCTGACATCGCAGATGGAGATTTGTACTGATGAATGGTCCTTAGAAGTGATAACTCTGTCAGTATAATCGCATTTTCTGGGCAAAAAGATGTCGGTAAGTTTGTGCTTGTCATTAATGGTGCCCTTCATTTTGGTTTGTAAATTTCGTTGTCTACCTGCTTCCATGGTTACAAATATTCTAATTTATTATTATAAAAAATAGATTTGTATTAAATAAAGTAAGATCACCAATTTTCCATACAAATCACTTTATTTTTCTTCAAACTCTTCACGTCCAACCCTACTTCCTCTTCAAATATTCTGCAGATAAACTAACACAGTTCCTTTGTCCCACAAATAAATATTTTTCCTTCTTTGAAATTTCTTATTAACTATTTATTTTATTTTATTATCATTTGGATCCTTCTGTTTTCTATTGGGCTTTTTTATCTTGTGTAAGTAATAAATGTTTTAAGTTTTTTTTATTCTATCAAGGGCTACAGTAATTCCTTTTCTAATGGAATTTATTCCCGATACCGACTGGAATGGAAAAGAACTAGCTCCCAATTATTTTTATTTTTAAGTGCTTCACCTAAAATGCATAAAAATGGAGCTATTCCTGTACCTAAGCTGATCATTAGTATCTTAAGGTTTTTTTCAAATGAGTCATTGATTGAGAATTATCCATTTTTCAGAATTCTTCCTTGTCTTATTTGATCTTGACTATTCGATTCAGGGAAAAAACTCAAATCATAAGAGCATAGACCTTTAACTTATCTATTGGTTGAAATTTTGAATTTCTACAGCTTTATTAATAGACTAAGCTTTGAAGAATCTTATGGATAGATTTGAGCAATTGAGTATTTTCTAGATATAATAGGACCTATCCTTTTAATAAAAGAAGACAAGGGGATTTTAAAATTAAAATCTACAATGACCTATCGAACATTCCTTCGATATTTTTTAATATAGTTAAAATATTAGTCGTAATCAGTTCCCAATTCCTTTATTTTTGAGATTAGTAGCTATCTAATGTTAGAATCAATAGATTCATCGACCATATTATACAGTTACCCCCATTGTGGATTGGAGATAAAAAAAGTAAAATTAACAATATTCTATAGATTGGCTGACTCCCTCAAATATTTCCTTAGTTTATCATCCTCGAGGTTGAGATCATTGAGTTTGCTGGATTGAAAATAATTGAACATTTAATTGACTGTTTCGTCGTTATTATGAGGAAATATTTCCAAGATGTCTCCAATTTGTATATTCTATTTTCTTTATTAGTGTCCCTTTAATGTTACCCAATATACGTATCGATTATCTGTTGAACTAAGCAATTTTTGTTATGTTACTCTAAATCTCTCATATTTTTTCACATTCTTTTTCTCTAATTTCCAATTAATTTCATCCACTACTTGTAGTTCTTCCTACTTTCCATAGTTTTGTTGTACGTATTCTTTTAATGCGGGACTAAATGTTTTAAAATATTATTAAAAACAACCATTGGAATCTTGTTAGTCACCTAAACCGATATTTATGACTTATTCTGCTTTGAGCATAAGTAATCTTTGCCTCATTTTTCTGGCCATTATATTAAAATTGTCTCCATAAGATCTGTCTCCAAGTCCGTAGACACAGAATTTTACACCTACAAGAGATGGGTAGCTTTTATTCATTAAATTTTTCCAGAAAGGTCTCATTGAATAGGGTGGATCCCCTTGTCCAGTGGTACTAATGAATAAAATGTAGAAATTTCCTGCCACAAATGTCGCATTTTCATTAATTTATTATATTGATGTGATTTTGGGTTTGAGTAAAATGGAAGTTTGAACAGAGAGCTCATAAGCATTTCCTGTTTCAGTGGCAAAATATATATAAACTTTTCCTGGATTATTTTGCATTACTTTTAATATAATTAATAATTAATCACCTGAAACTCATAATTATTGATTATTATTAAATATTTAAGAATGTTAGATGTGCCCATAGGTTGGCTGGTTGATATAGGTACTTCTGATTATAGGTTAGGTATGGCAGTGGGTCCAATTATGGGCTATGTCTCGCAGTATCAGCTGATTAAAAAAAATAAATAAGTTGGCTCTTTCTCCATCGATATTTGTGGAATTTTGCTATTCGCCAACATCCTCAGACTTAATTTCTATATCTTTAAACGATATTAAACCGCTCTTGTCTTTCAGTCTCTCTTGATGGTTAGTATGCAGGTACTTTATTTTTTGTTTAAGGTTCTTTTGTTATTCTAATGCTGCAAATATCCATCGAACTAAGATCAAAATGAAGCTCCTTAGGAAAGTTAGCCAGCTTTGTCTTCCTCAAATAACTATCAGTGCTAAAATGTAGAGAAGTTTTGGAGATGGAATGGCTTCTAAAAATATGGTATATTTCATGAAATATAGGGGTCACTGTACTTTTCTTTATCTTCTGCTCCTTTTCCTTATCTGTGATTTTAAACTTAACCTCTTTGGCAAAAGGATACGGAGAATTAGTAGGAATTGTCGCTCTCATTTCTGAAGTACTAATCAACTAAAAAAGAGTATATTAATCACTCCTCAAATAATAAAAAATATCGAAATGCAGAGCACGAAGGGTTTGAGTCGAATGCTAGTATCATTTAATTTATCAGGTGACGTATTCAAACTGATATATTTTTTAGCCAAAGTAAGAAGATCTTTATTTAGGATCAACCATTTCAATTCATTCTTTGCGGGATCATTCAGGTTATCCTAGATAGTTTTGTAATCATACAAATATTTTACTATGGGAGTGGTGACAAAAAAAGTAAGAAACAGGAAATGGATGAAAAAATGTCTCCAATAAAAGGAAGTAAAATATAATAAATGAAATAAAGCCCATAGAGCGATGCAAATTTGAACTATGATATTAAATCATAAACCAATGAAAATGTTGACAAGAATTAAAAAGAGGTCAGGAATGGCGAGTAAAAAAAGAAAGTTTAATTAAAATAATAGAGAGGATAGAAAGAATAAAATGGGAAAGGTGGTAAGGACAGATTGGGAGAGTATTACTCTTTAAATGAATAGATATAAAACGAGGAAATTGATAACTCAAAGTAAGAGGAATAGTATGTAAATACGAAAATAACAAAGAAAAAGAGTGAAAACATCACAAATTCGAATAATTATGAGCAAAGTAATATGTAAAGCGGAGAAGATGGAATTAAATCATAACTATGAGAAGAAATAGATTGTAGATAGATTATATTATGATTAATAATATTGCTTGATATTTATGTATAATAATATAGATCTTATGCAAGAAAACCAATAACCAAAAATTACCACTCAATAAAGACCCAAGAACACTCTTGAAGAACTATGCGTATTGAAGAAGCCCAAAGTGACAAACTACCCTTACTACCCGATCACACATACCCTGAGTAAAAATGGGTTCAATTATGTGTTCACCCTGGACTTATCTGCCGACAATTACTATAATCTATGTGTTACCCCTTTCAAGGAAAACAAATAGAAATATTAATATATTCAGCTGTCCAATTGTTATGTTTAACTTGACTGTGTGCCTCGGGCCAATGTTAATTTTTTATATGTTCTTTAATACGAAGACTCTGTAAATGGAAATGGCAAATCTATCACTGTCAGGTTCATGGATTTTATAATCGGGTTCTATGCAGGGTTTTTGATACGTCTCAAATACAGCAATACTGTGAAAATTCAAGGTACAGTTTCTGGCAAGCGATAACTATAAATAATTGGGAAGTACAATAAAAAAACTGACTATAAATAGGGCATATTTATGAGAATGACTTCCACATTCTTCGGTTCTGATTAATTTTATAAAGTTGCAGTGGAAAAGCCAGTGAGAAGCTTTTAATGTTATTTAAATTCTAACAAATAAAAGAGGAAACCTAATCAAATCTATAACTATTCATATTTAATTGGTAATAGATTATACTTTGCTACATAATTCTCTCCTGAAACTGAGTCATAAATATTAAAAATATTTGAGGACATTAGATGGACAGATATGCCAATGGAAACCTTAGCTAAGCTTTATAAAACTAACTCTACTGTCATAAATAGCAAGAGACATAAAACGCTAATTACATCGAATTCAATACTGATTTAGTGGGCAGATGAGATTGCTTGCTATATTTACACTCCTGATAATGAGCTGTTAGTGGCAGACAACTAATAAAATAGATTATTGATATTTGATGTACAAAACAACTTAAGAATCAAAAAAGTTTATAACTTTGATTTAGATATTAAAAAAATGTCATATTTTACTCTTAAATTCGAGAAGTAGATTTCCTACTTGCTCATTATGCCCTACGATACCAAACTTTTTTTGATAAACCTGACTGAAAATCAAATCGTTTCAATCATTGGCCATAAATCATATATTACTCAAGCAATGATTACAGATTCAGGGTGGATTATTACAGGAGGATGTGATCATAGGGTCGGGCTTAGAAATTTAAAGAGTTTAAAATAATGGAATTCCATTCCAAAATCAAAATAAAATATAGTTATCGAGGGAGCTCATCGATATGAGATTGAAACATCAAAGGTGTCCAGGGCAAAAATGGGGGAAACCTATTTTTTAGGAGAATTTAACAATGTTAATTCTTAAAGAAACAATAACAGTGACTATGGGTTTGGAAATTTTTTATCTTTTGGAAAGGGGAGTCTAATATATGCCTTCTTGTCTTTCGACTTTTTAGTAAAAATTTATAGAATAATTGTTTGATGAAATTCATAACATGTGTAATATAATTAATTAATTAAATATCTACTCCAAAGTAATAAAAAAGTTTCAAATTTTAAAAGGGTTTTTAAAATGAAGACCTTAATATTTTAAAATGTTATTGATTTAAGGCTCTTAACAATTTATGGAGTTTATTAAAGCGCTATCCTCGATTTATCTAGAAGTTCCCAATATTTTTTATGTCAGGATCTGGATCAGTTCGAGATATCCATCATGGGCTACTTGCGAAAAATTTGTATGAGATACACTAATATCTTCTATATCTTCTTTTATTTCTATTATTTATTTTTTTGACTCCTTCTTTTTCTTATCCACCAAATGAACATGGATTGTCGGAATATTCAAGTTGAAATTGTTGTCTGTGTCACTTTTTCGCCTGCTTATTTCGAGATATTCAGTTTTAGTGGCTTTTATTGTGGTTGCCTTGCGGGTATTTTGGAAAAGGCTAATTAAATGATGATAATTAATTTATTCGTTTGGGTTTAAATCCATCAAATACTCATAACTTTCTGAGAAAGGATGTCCACATTGTTTAAACCACATAAAACTGCTTGCTTGTTTCACTTTTTGAATTTTTTATAATCTTTTGGAAGCTGGACCTTTTAGCTCAAACCAAGGAGCTTTTTTCAGATAAATCGATCCGATTACATATAGCAAAGATTCTAAGTCGTCTTTGGGTTTCTGAATCAGTCCATTATGAGCAGCGAGACTGGCGTACCTAGGAGTTCCGATAAATCCTCTTTTTTTTGATTATTTTTCTAAAAGTTGATGAGTAGTCGTTAAGTATGATAATCCAAAATCTATCATGAAAAACGAGCCCTTCTCATTCCTCATAATATTTTGAGGTTTAAGATCTTGATGAACAACTCCTTTCGAGTGAATTTGCTTTAATATCTGAATAAGTTCGGCTGTGATGGAACATATTTACGAGAAAGTAAATTATTTGTTTTTTTCATCATAAAGACTTGAAGATAGAAGTTAAATTTCTATATAATATCCATAGGCCCATTTCTATGCTGCAAAGATTTTAGGGACACCATTGACCCCCTTCAGCTTTTAAAATATCCTGATCTCGTTTAAGATACTGCTTTTTTTGGCACTAAAATTTTATTTTTAATCATGAAACTATAGCTTCAAGGCCACAGTTCTTTTCATTGCCCTATTAATGGCTTTGTAAATAACGCCGAAGCAACCCTCGCCAATTCGATTAAGAATTTCGTATTTGAGTTTGAGCTTTGAATCTGAATATACCTTGGTTTCGTCAATGCCTTTACTCATTAAAGTGGAAATAAGTTCTATTGATCGGAGAAATAGAATAAAATAATATTTTAGTAGAAACTTAAGTGAGATTATAATAACAGAAAATTGAAATATATGACCCATTAGCTCCTTCAAGTAAGATAAAAAATACAATAACTTTTTATTATTTGAGTTTGAAAGATTATTTTCGAACTTATTATCTTTTTATAATGTCGGCATGTATATTAAAGATTAATAATCAAATAGATCAAATATTTATTCTAACCTTATGCTTTCAATATATTGTCAAACTAATATAGGATTATATAAAATTAATGCTAGGTCTAAAACTAAATGTAGCGCATTCACACCATGCTCCTTGTCATCCAACTCGGGCTCATCTCGAGTACATTTAATAATCTTCCTGTATCACATAAACAGACAGATAATAACTAAGCGATTAAGATAAAATTGACCATATTAAGGACAAGAAATCTGTTAGATCCAACCTACATGAGTATAAAACTTTGTAAATGAGGCCATCTCGAGATTTAAAAGAAGTTTAATAGAGTAGTCTTAATAAGAAAAGGAAGATTCCTCAAAAATTGACTTCAGAATAAATTTACCATACTAATGTTATAGAATAATCATTGAGATAGTCAACAAAAGAAGTGCCCTTCCATATTCGGGAATTAATTAAGCAAAAGCAAAAGCTCGTTGAAGACAAAGTCTATTTAGGAATTTTTGATAAAGGTTCGAATCTTTTGGAACGAATTTATGAATCTATCGACGATTAAACTCATTTAAAGGATTGTATCCAATAAGTATTAATTATAAGTTATACAGAATTTAACGAATCTAATGAGCTCAATTCAATCGAATTTAGAGCAGGACATAAATGATCATAAGTATTTCATTCATAGAATAGTAATATTTTACATTAAAACAGATCCGTAGCACAAGGGGAGACCTCATTAAAAATCGTAGGCGTAGAAGTTATGATCAAAACAGTATAACTTCTAATGGGATGACCTTTCATACTTCTCAAACTGGCGAAAATAATTTAACATCGAAGGATGAATCTCAAAGTTATGTCAGTTAATCTCATATTTCTCAACAAGACTTCTCTTTGAAAAGTGAACAAACAAAGAAAGCTTAATAATTTATAAAAAAGATTCAAAAAGAGCAGATATAACAAAGAATAAAAAGAAAATAGTAGGAATAGAGAATAAAAAGCTTATAAGTAAAGAGCATGCAAGAGAAAAAACAATTTGAAGAATAGATAAAAACAGAGCGAAAAAATTATCTAAAAAGAAGAATATAAGCTAAAAAATAAATAAAATAGAAAGAGTTATAAATTAGAGAGAAAATGAATAAAGAATATCATTAGTTTCTTAAAAAATATAAAAAAGGTAAACCATTATTCAAACAAAAGGAAGAAAAATATCTTAAGTTTGAAGAATAGGAGAGAAAAAAGTAGATGAGCTTTTTAGATAAACTAAAAGAGGAGAGAAGATCTATAAGTATTTCATAGATATTAGATCATGAACAAAAATATAAAAATTATAAAAAGTAAAAACAAATGTAAAAAGTAAATGAAGATAAGATTAATTTTAAATCACAAACTCCGTTAAAAAACTATTATCGTGCAAAAATATTTGATGTGTTACAATAAGAAGAAGAAAAAGATAAATAAAAATAAATCAAAGAAGACCCCAAATATGTTCGATCATAACTGATTAAAAAAAGAGATCTCTATTCAAAGCATGTTAGAGACGTTCATTTACCCAAAGGGGATGAAGCAAAACAAAACTAATTGAGATAATTAATTTAAAAACTTCAATGGGCTTAAAAGCTTAAAAATGGTAAATTAGATCCTAAAGAGAGAAATTAGGCTGGAAATGAATATTTAAGACGTATACATGAGCTGATATCTGAATTAAGGTCCAAAAATAAACTTCCTCATATATCGAAATCTATAGATTATGACCAAATTTAAAATTCGACAAGGCCCTTCTATAAAAATTATTTATAAGAGCTGAAGCTAAATAGGCGGAGATATTCGATAGATTATGATCAATTGGCTGATACCAACTTTTAAGACATTCAATTTAGAGCTCATAAGCTTGAAAGAAATGCTAAAAGAAGATAAACATATATAATAGGAAATAGCTTTAACATTTAAAGAACCTTATAAGAAAACAAAAGAGTTGACGACTAATACTTATAAGCTGTCAAAGCAAAAATGGCTTTGCTAAATAAATTTGATTGATTTTTTCTTTTAACTTTAAATCAAATTAAAAATTTATTAAAATATCATAAAGGAAAAAGGTTCAAATATCCAACTTTGATAATAAGTTAAGTTTTCTCTAAATATTAAATATAAGTTAGTCTCCTATTTATTTTGTATTCGTCATTGGAGAGTTCCCGTCAGAACATCTTACAATTTTTTCTTTCATTTTTATTTATTCATCCTTTTGCTTAAGCTGCTTTATTCTCATTCCCAACTCTTCTCTCGTGGGTTTCTCAGAGATTTTTACTTATAGACTCTTCCTCCCTGATCTCTATGCAAGAGGATTTGGTTTCTTTTCTTTCATTTTCATTTAAGCAAGCATTTGTTATTAATCTTTCATAAAGAGATCATCATATCTTCTTTTAGGCAATGATCTCATGTAGGCTAAATAGCCTATTCCTATTTTTCTTTTTTCAGCTTCTGACTTAGCCACTGGTTTATTTTAGATAATTTCACCATAAGAAACACCATGAAGATACTTATATCTCTTGACTTAACGATGACTTAAACTTGAATGTTTCTCATTAATTTATATTTATGAATCGTTTTTTATTTAAATAGACTGTCCTTGTGTGCTGGGCTTAAAATTTTATCTCACGTACTATTGGTAATTTTTGATTTTTTTATATTTTTACATTGGTTATTCTTTTTTTTCTTTCAAACTTTATTTTTATGACACAACATAATCATATGTTGGCCCTCGATGAATTTACTCGAATTTTTTATTTTCTTAAACTATTCTCAAATATTTTTATTATCTTTAAGCTTTTTTTACCGATTCTAATTGCTCTAACAACTCTTGATATTTTTTGCTATGCAATTAAAATTATTAAGCCTAAATAGGTTTGAAATTTTCCTTTCTTTTGGCCAAAAATTACTTTTGATTCTATCTTTCTTTTTGAATATTTCTTTTTTATTAATCCTGTTTTCGGAGATGAAATTTAGGATGTTTCTTTTAATATTAGTGAATTTTAGTGAACATCTCTGATACTATTTTTAATTTTTATGCTTTCTCTTTCTCTTATTTTTGTTTTACTTGCTTCAATTATATTAATTTCTTCAAATTCTATTGGATAGGTTTCATTTTCTACTATTTTTCTTTTTTTTACTCAATAAAAATAGACTCTTGCAGACTTTTGGCTTATCTTTCCATTCTTCTTTTTCTTTTCTTTATGATTTGGACCTTCTATTTCTTCTTTTGTGAAAGAAACTATCTAATTTAATTTTCTTTTTTCTCGTTTCTTTTTTTGAATAATACTTCCTACATATCCAGATCTTTATATTTTTATTTCATTTCGAGTATACTCACACTCAATCTTTACATTCCGTTATTCAATTTCTTTATTCTTTTTTCTTCATTTTCTTTCTTTTGTAATTT
>ERZ724506.872-NODE-872-length-10609-cov-4.185333_pt1 | contig 10609 bp, 9 predicted proteins | sample MGYA00376039_ERZ724506 | MGnify/ENA primary metagenome ERZ724506 (study PRJEB28724, sample SAMN07190887) | wastewater metagenome | isolation source: effluent of sewage treatment plant in Hong Hong | place: USA: Christiansburg, Virginia | collected 2016-03-01 ... | reverse complement strand
CCTCTTGTACCCTAAACAAGAATCATACCACTAGACCAATCGCCCGTTCCAATGACTCTACAATAAATTCTATCTTATCAGACATCAGCAGAATACATTTGAATAAATGGGCTAAGAATGAATTATAATAATATAGAAATTATAATAATCAGAAATATGAAATCAAACAGCACAGCATAAAGATCGTAGCAATTCCAACCAATTTCCTTGGAATAAAAAGTGGAAAATTAGAAAGAGAGTCTTTAAATTATTAGGCATGGTCGTCATTTTGGCAATATGATTCCAATCATGGTAGACCCACTTACATTATAACCTAAGTATATATTAGGTCCTCATTATTTTCTATTTATACCTGCTTGGTTTATAGCTACTGGTTTGTTGATATTCTTTCTTGTTATGTTAGCTGGGAAGTCTCTTCCTATTCTTTATATTTTGAGCATTCTTCTAGGAATATTATTCTTATATTGTTTTGCAAAAGTAGGCTTTTCTTTGCCTGGTATTGCTTCCAATGAAGGATAGCCTGATTTTGGAATGAGATCCAATTAAAGATATTGCGTACCATGCAGAATAGTTAGACCTAAAGGCACTCATCATTGTTATTATTGCGATGTATGTATCCATGAAATGGATCATCATTGCCCGTGGGTGGGTAAATGCATCGGGAGGGACAACTTAATAATATTTTATAAATTTCTGACATCTCTGACATTACTGATGACATGTTTAATATTAGCAGCAGTATTTCCAGGTGACAGTACAGAATGATTCTAATTGCCGAATAAAAATAAATAAATAAAGAAATAAATGTTAACCTAAACTTTCAATTTATTAAAAAATGCAAGTAAATGCTTTATATATATATATGTGGCATTTATGGCTATTTATTTTTTATTTATTTGTTAAATTTTACAATAATTGGTGTTGTTGATTTAGATAAAATTCAATGGATTCTCTTGTGTATATTCTCTTTTAATACTAGTTCTTATTTTTACCATCAACGGCTCGATTCAACTGATATTTTGTAATTTGTTTGGATATTAATAGCAAAACTCTAGAAAAAGATGTGAGAAAAAAAATATATTTTAAATATGTAATCCTTTAATTTTTGGTTTTTCAAACTGCTTTTTACTCGATCTTCATCAATAATATCGACCAATTAATATGGAGAATTTCTATTTTTAAACTCAACTTGATTTTCTTTATTATAATTTAAAAGTAAATAAAAGAACATGGCTGAAACAAAGACTCTTTATGAAAGACTAGGTGGGCAAGATGCTATTAAATCAGTTGTTGATAAGTTTTATGTCTATATGCTTGATGATAATCGAGTCAAAGAGTTCTTCAAGAATACAGATATGAATAAGCAAAGAAAAAGTCAAACTGACTTTATTGCTATGGCTACTGGAGGTCCTAACAACTATCAAGGATTGGATATGAAAAAAGCCCATGAGAAGATGGCAATTGGAAAATTATAATTTGATGCCACTTGGTAAAATCTCTAGAAGTCACTCAATGACCATAAAGTTCCTCAAGATCTTATCCAAGAAACAAAAGATGTTTTCTATTCCGTTTACGACGAAGTTGTCAGTAAATGATAGTCATATTCAAATTTCTATTAAAACTACTCTTAATCTTTATGCCTTCACTATAACTAATAAGTTAACACATTTATTTTTATGGGAAATAAAAATTTATTAACTTTATAATTAGATAAATATTTAAAGATATCAATATTTTTCTAAATCAGAACTATTAGGACATTATAAATGATAGCAAACGACCCAGTCTAATTAGGAGAAATGCAATAATCAGAAAACTATCTACTTAAAAAAATTAAATTTCATGTTGAAACTCCTCGCAAAAATTTAACCTGTCTCCATGTATTTGAAAATACTCTTTATGTCGGTACTAGGCAGTCGAAATTGTACATATACAGGATAGAAGGATTTAATCTAACTGATTAAAAAGTGTTAATTCCTCATTGTGAAATTGTGAGTTCTGTGACTGCGAATGAAAATTTTTTTATAACAGTTGCCGAATCGGATGATTAAATGCCAGTGGGAGTATGGAATTCGAAGACTCGGATGTTCATTACTGCACTGAAAAGTCACTTGTCACAAGTTTCAAAAGTTATTTTTCTGAAAGATCCAGGATATCTCGCTACTAGCTCTTGGGATTGCACAGTAAAAATATGGGACATCAGAAATATCGTGGAATGGTAAAATAATGTTAAAACTATTAAATCATAGTATCCAGTCCTCACAATTACTCAAGTCTCAGATGATGTAATCGCATTTGGCGGCGACGATTGTTATATAAACTTTTATAATTGGCGAGATCAAACATTTTTGGGGAAGTATTTCGGACATGCTGGTTCAGTGACTCTTATTTATTCATAGTTTCCTTATATTTTAACAGCAGGAGGGGACCATAAGTTAAAATAATGGTAATTTCTGAAGAAGAAGAGTTAGAGTAGTTCTAAACTAAATTAAATGTAATTTGAATCTAGAAAATAAATCAAGTAAATGAAATAAAAATAGTTTGAAGAAGGTGGATAAAATAATCTAATTAAAATAACAAAATAGGTTAAAAAGATTTATGACTCCTCTATTTTTCTGATTAAAATTAATTAATCCGATATTTTTTTGCTTGATCGTCATGGTAATAGATTTCTCCATCGATTCGAAAAAGATTTTATTACGTCTCAGAATAATTTTCAATATAATGAGAATATTACAGGTATGGTGCTCCATGAAGGGAAAATTTTCGTCACAACAACAAAAGGATAACTCAAATGTTTTGAAGTTGAAATTCTTAAAAATCCTTTCACAGAATCTTGATTGTTTAAATAAATTATTTGAATTGAACCCTAAATCATTTTTAAAACATTCTCAGTATATAATTATAACAATGAGTGAGCTAATGTATAACTAAAACATGACATAAAACTAGCTCTACAGAATTTATCGAGATAAAATTAGAAAGAATAATATCATGGCAAGTACTTTTTCCTTCCAGTCATATATCTAGTTTCCTTACTATTTCCAGAGTTTATAAAGAATTTAATTAATCAGAAAAAAGTAAAGATAACTTTTATTAATCTACAGGGATCGAGTTCTCAGCGAGGTCAAAAGAAAATTTATTCTTATTAAAAAAGTTATTGATTTTGATACTTAAGATTAAGCAAAAGTGAAGGAAACTTGTATCATTGATCGAAAGAGTTTATAAATAATTTCTAAAACTGAGACTTCTTTATCAACTTAATTCTACAGTAAGTTACTTAAAAACCACGAATAGAAGTAAAAAAATAATATTAAATCTTAAAAAAACTGTTAAAAACACTTTTTTTTTGGTAGATCATTTAATATGATAAATTCTATGACTTTCGATAACCCTTCGGTGAGTAAAAAACATTTAATTATTCAAAAATTGAAGAGATAGTCTAAAAATAATGATAAAAAACTGTTAAACTTTTTATTTTGCCTAAAAAAATCAAGATAAAAAAGAAATACCTCAAAAATGATGAAACTATGGTCCTCTTTAAGTAGATAAATCATAGAAATTATCATTAATTATACTGAATCGAAAAATTAAAAGAATAATGAATTTATGATGTTTGATTTCGCTTCAAAAAATGGTACTAAACTTTTTCACAAAAACAAAAATGAAATTCTCCTGAGTGAAACACAAAAATTAATAGTTGAATAATGTAAAGAGACCAGCATAAATATGTAGAGAGTAATAAAATGTAAAGAAAATTAAAACTTAACAGAATAGATAAACAAAAAAATCAGAGACCTTCAGCTAAAAAATTATGTGTAGCTTTATAATCGTAATATGGAGCTATAGAAACAAATATAATTAGAAAAAAAATAAATATCTGTAATGATGTTGGCCATATAAACACCTAAACTAAAAAAGCTTTATATTCTCTACTAAAATAACTCGACAGGGTATATGTTGATAAAATAAAAAAACAATTTAGTCCTTATCGAGAATGAAAAAGAAAATCCTGAATAAGTGCTTGCGGAAATTGAGTTTTCTGAGAGCTCAGGGTCATGGAGAATGAAGAATTTTCATAATATTTCAGTATTCGAATTCATGAAAAGTAAAAAATATTATTAAATGTAATCCCAAAACTATTTCTGTTTGGGGTCAGATTAAAAAATTATTATATATCTTCATTGAATTATTTTCTCCTTTCTTATTCATATCATATTAATTTAGTTTATATCAGAAATTTGATGAACAAGTTATTAATTGGAGAAACTAGACCTGAAAATCTAGATAAAGCTACCTTCTTTGTGTAGTTTTCAAGCTCTTCATAATTTTTGACTATACTTCGAAGTGACCATTTTACCCAGTGTCAAATCTAATTACCTCAAGAAACAACAAATTCTCAATTAAGGTTCTTGATGCATACTTCTAGAATTATCACTAAATAAGTATATCATATTTAAGTTAGGGTAAAATTAATGTGAATGGATCAAACGAAGGAATTAGCAAAGTTAGGACAATATTAAAAAATTTAGGATTATTTATTGCAAATTAAACATAAACTCAAGCTTCATTTTCGAAGAGCGAAATCAAACAAGTTGAGCCATAAAGAAAATAAGTAAAATTAGCTATTGGATTTAAAAGTTTAGAAGAATAACAAATAGACGAAGACTAATTATTGAAGAACTAAAATATAAATCTCGCTAAAGCATCAGGAGGAAGTTGTGCAGAAAAGGTGAGAGCCTGTGCTAACTGTAACTGCGGCCGTAAACAAGAATAGTAAATATGATAATAAAATAGAGAACTTCCCTCAAAGGAATAATTAGTAAAATCTGTGAATGAAGGACAACCAGTTTCAGGATGTGGAAAATGTTATTTGGGAGACTCATTCAGATGTGCAACTTGCCCATACAAAGGACTACCAGCATTCAAGCCAGGAGATAAACTAAAATTAGTTGATGATTCAAAAGTGATCGTAGAGTCGGGGTCAACTGTTGTAAATAACGGAAAAGTAAAAATAGAATTATGATGTTCACGTAATAATCTATAAAATAAAAATATAATAAGAATAATAGATGATATATATCATCAACAGTCTAAATTTTGAGCTAATTTCATTATAAGATCTTAAGCTTTCTTTTTCCTTTCGTTCCCATTCATTGGCATTGATTTTATTTGCAGCATGTTTTGCATTAATAATTCGAATTACATCATTTACTTTTACATCTCTTGCTCTGTCATTTATTTTTATTACTATTCTTCTTAATCATTCTTTTTTTAAACTACTTCTTCTTTTTCTTTTTCTTCTCTTTTTTTTAGTTCTGGATTTATAGTTTCCACTTCATTTTTTAATGTTTTTTACTTTTGAATGGTTTTCTTTTCCATGTTTGACCATGAGCAAGTTTCAATCATTTAAAGTAATTGATAAATTTAATATTAGTCTTAACCTTACTTGAGTAAGCTTGAGCTGGTCCACTTAGGAATTGTATTGGCTATTTTATTGAGATCTTCATAGATAACAGGGATGAAAGCTTACAATTGACTGACTTCTGCTTGATATTTCCACTAATTTTACGCATCATCATTTGCACTGTTTATTATAATGACCATAACTTATGGGGATGTGACTTAAATCCATGCATTGATGTTATAGTTAATATTCTCAATTTCTTCATGCTAATCGAAGAAGAATATAAGCATATCTACTTTTTAATTGTCTTCATGATTATGATTAGCGAATATTTTATCATTCTTTATAGGAATTGTACATGTGAAGTATTTTGTATCTAAAAACAGAGTATTTTATGTGGGGGTGGGCTGATTATTAGCGTTGGAGTGCGCGGGGAAATAGTTATTCAATATCTGAATCAGTAGGAGAGTGTGGGAAGAGTTGTTGGAAACTATACGCATAGACATGGATATTAAAAAATTAGAAAGTAATAGTAAAATAATTGGATGAATTGCTAAACGTTAAAATTCTCAAATAAGTTTAAATAAATATATGATTGATAATAAAAAAGAATATTAAGTAATATCGATTCAATGTTATTCTGCAAGTTTTTCATTTTGATTATAATCAATAAAATGTTCCATCCATATTAGATAATTTTTTTATCTGCTTAGTTTAACTCCTCTTGATTTGTGTTTCTACTTCCTTTTTATTCTGATCCTTTATCAGAAAATTAAGGTTAGTGTTAAAATAACAAATTATTTGTCCAAAATATGTTTATAATTGGGGAAGAAATATGGTTTTAATGTTTTAATAAGATTTTTTATTGATAATCTTTTAGTAAGTTTTTATCCATCTATATTTTATTTAAATTTAATCTTTGAATATCAAAATTAGAGTCTAATATTGCAAAAAACAAAATATTTATTGCATGAAATGGAGAAATGTCAGCGATATATGACCTAGCATCATAGTTGGGAGATATTTGAAGTCCTTAAAATTAGACTAGGCATCAAATTTCTATCAGTCTAGCAGACGTTCTAAAAATATTAATCTTTATAATATTACATTTTATATATATGGATTTAAGAAATGATAACGAGTAGAAACTAATGCAATATCTAAATATTATCATTAAAATGATCGATTAGGTGTAGAGATAATACAGCTTTTAAAGAATAGAGGCAATGCAAAGGCGAATCTCCAAATAATTGGGAAAAATAATAATCTATCTCAAGAGATGTTAATTGTAGCTTTAAAAAAAATATAATCATATGCTTTCCTAGGCGATGGAGAAAATTTTAATCATGCTCAAATCATCAGAGTATGATAAGTATTCGCATCATTTTCCTCATTTTTAATACATTACCAGGAAGTATCAGCAAATCTTCAAGGTAAAGATTAAACTCCCATAGGCCTAAACAATTATTGACCGTCTTGAAAAAAATTAAACTTCTTTTTATTTTAAAAATTTGACTGAAATTACTCAGAAATAGAAAGAGTTTCTTCGATCTAATGTCACCCACATTCTTCTATAAATATCAAATGGAGAGATCGTTCTCCAAGATCCCTCTTGCGTGTGCTGTAGCCAAGTATTTATTAAAGATATGTAAATAATTAACAAAAATCCGTATTTTATCAATACCAAAGGGTTGAGCAGTTTAGAAACATTTGGATAGGTTAACTTAGAGCGACAAATTTCAGCACTGTGTAACTCTGGCGGTGGAATATTAATTATCGGTGCTGAATACATAAATAAAAAATTAACTGCGGTTGGTTTACATTACTTAAATTAAGATTAAATCAAGCATAAAAAGTAAGAAATCGAGAATAAAATACTGAAAATTAAACCCAAAATCAACTTCCTCATCTCCACTATCCGCGTGCATTCCAGCTTCATTAACCTCGACTCCATTTTAGAGGAAGAAAACAGAATCTGTTTTCGTGTGTAAATTGGCCTCATTTAGAGGGAGAAGTTAAACTACTTTGAAATATCTAAGACTGGTTACCACACAAAATACTAATTCTATAAGTATTAAAATTAAAATGAATTGGGTAAATGCTTGAAAATCGAGCCAGGCCAAGATAAAAACATCAGCTACTATCAACTCGCCCATCAAATTTACTCAGCCCGCAAGAAAAAATTAAGTGCTCCCCATTCTCACGCTAATATTAAGTGTTTCTCTCCTTATTAATAATATTCTAAATCTTACAAGTAGTTCGTTTTAACTAACGATTTTAAAACTAATATGAAAATAGTCAGTACCGTTGTAGAGAATACTGTAGTCACTGAACTCCCAGATGATCCTAAAATGAAGTTTCAGTATGTTACCTTGCTATCAGTGGGATCTAAAGAGCATAAGAGATATATTGAAGAGCTTGACGAATATTTAAAATCAAAAAAATACAAGTACTAAATTAGTAAACCATTTGTTAACATTTTTTCAGAGGGGTCTAGGTATATCGAGATGATGTCCCATTATGATAAATTCTCCAAAGTAAAGCAGCTGATAGAATAAAAGAAAAACGGTGACCGAATAACAGTAATTCCAGTATTCAAAACAATCCAAGTGTATAAAGATAAATTAAATGAACCTAAACATAAACAGTTCTAACAGATATTTAAGAACAGATATCCCCAAGGATATAAATTAGTAGAAGCTAAGATCATTGACAAGGACAATAATACCAAATTTGTTTATCAGTTTAATTTTCCTAACCTTGTTCAATCCATCTATGCTTATCTGATATTTTAGTAGATTCAGGTCAAAGCATTTTTTATAAAAAATATTCCCAATTGAAATTTTCGGGATATTATAGAAAATATCAGTCGGCGATATTTACTGATTTTTTACGGCTTACTTACTCACTTCTTTTTATCACACATTCTTAATTTATTATTATTATATGCAATTAAATAAGTTATATAACAGCTATCAGCTATAGAGATCATCATCGTTATTAACTTTTTTAGATTGACCTCCTTGTTGTCCTGGCCAATTAACTTTGAATTGGTTTTGACTTTGTCCTCCTCCTGATTTATTAGCGAAACTTGGATCAAATTTACGTTTGAATTGATCGAATTTTTCAAGGTCTATGCTTGTAACTGATCTTCTAGCAGTACCTAAGGCTTATTAGAAATGTTTTCTTGTTATTTCTGGGACAGGGTCAAAGTTTTGAGCCTTCCCTCCTTTTTCGATTAAGGTTTTCATTCTGGCTTCAGCTTCAATAGAATCTCTGACTGCAGATTTTGCAGCTTTTTGACAGATTTAAGTCAGATCAGCACCTGAGAATCCATCGGTAATGTTAGCTAAGAAGTTAAGATCAACATCTTTTGATATGGGTGTTTTACGAAGATTAGCTTTCAAAACTCCTAAACGAGATGGTTGATCAGGTAAAGGAATGTATATGAGTTGATCGAGTCTTCCCTAAAATAAAAAGATAATTTACTGGCCGAAGAAGTGCTTAATCGAGAATTTAAGGTCTGTTAGTTGCTCCGATAAAGAAGATATTCTTTTTAGCTCCAACACCGTCCATTTCAGTTAGAAGCTGATTAATAACTCTATCTCCAGCACCTCCAGCATCACCCTGAGATCCTCCTCTTGATACTGCAATGGAATCTAACTCATCAAAGAATAAAACACAAGGAGAAGCAGCTCGAGCTTTATCAAATACATCTCTGACATTTGCCTCACTCTCACCGAACCACATAGTTAAAAGCTCAGGACCTTTAATTGAAATAAAGTTTGCACTACATTCATTAGCAACTGCTTTAGCAAGTAATGTCTTACCACATCCAGGAGGACCATAGAAGAGGACTCCTTTTGATGGTTGCATACCAAACTTTAAGAATTTATCAGGATGCTCTATTGGGAAAAGAATCATCTATTGAAGTTGTTTTTTAACTTATTAAAGACCACCAATATCCTCCCATTTTGTGTTGGGAACTTCGACGTGGGTTTCTCTTAAGGAAGCTGGGTTTACATTTCCCATGGCAAATTTAAAATGTTATTGATTTACTGCCATAGCCTCAAGAATTTTTGCATCTATTTTTTAAGCTTCAATATCAATTATATCCATTTTTTATCTAATGCATTGAAGAGCAGATTAAGTACATAGAGCAGCAACGTCAGCTCCAACGAAACCATGAGTGTCCTTTGCGACGGCTTCAAGATCAACATCTTCGGCAAGTTTCATATTTTTTGTGTGTATTCTTAAAATTTCTAAACGACCAATTTAATCTGGGACTCCAATATCAATTTATCTATCAAATCTACCAAATCTTCGGAGAGCAGGATCAATAGCATTAGGTCTATTTGTTGCTGCAATAACAATTACATGTCCTCTTCCTTTTAATCCATCCATAAGAGTTAAAAGTTGAGAGACAACTCTTCTTTACACTTCTCCATGAACTTTTTCTCTATTAGGAGCTATTGAATCAAGTTAATCGATGAAAATGATAGCTGGACTTTGTTTTTCTGCTTATTCAAAAGCTTTTCTTAAGTTTCCTTCAGCTTATCCTGCCATCTTTGACATAATTTATGGACCATTTATCAAGAAGAAAAATGCTCCTGTCTCATTAGCGACTGCTCGTGCAATCAATGTCTTTCCAGAACCAGGGGGCCCATAGAGTAAAACTCCTCTTGGTGGTTTAACTCCCAAAGTTTTGAAAAGTTGAGGATGTCTTAAAGGTAACTCAATCATTTCTCTAATAAGAGCCATTTGTTTTCTACAACCTCCAATGTCATCATATCCTACTTAATCGAGCTTTTCTTAATCTTATCTATTAATAGGTTATCCTTCAGTATAGAGCATAGTATTTGGGGCAACGATTCCATAGTCTTTAGGTTCAGTAGCAACGATTTTAAATTAGACTGGCTTAAAATTGCCTCTAACAACAAACAAATCTCCCTTTTTAACAGGTCTGTAGGCATCCTTAAAGTATGGGATAAGGAAAGTCTTTGTTAAATCACCTGTAATTCCTTAAACAGTATCTTGAATAGGTAGAACATGGATTTTTGTAAGATTTGGGACTTCACCTGCGGGTCTAATTTGAACGACATCCCCTAATCTGATCCTAAGGTTTTTTCTGATAACTTTATTCATTCTAATCTTAGTATCTTAAAGTTTGTTATCAATAAGTGCTACAACTAATGTCTCTTT
>ERZ724506.871-NODE-871-length-10612-cov-3.358435_pt1 | contig 10612 bp, 6 predicted proteins | sample MGYA00376039_ERZ724506 | MGnify/ENA primary metagenome ERZ724506 (study PRJEB28724, sample SAMN07190887) | wastewater metagenome | isolation source: effluent of sewage treatment plant in Hong Hong | place: USA: Christiansburg, Virginia | collected 2016-03-01 ... | reverse complement strand
AAAATGTCATGTCAGGGGAGTAGAAAATAGATGTCTATTAATTATTTTTTAATATATTAAACAAGAGTGTTTAAACTCAATTAAATAGTACTTCACATTTTTTATTTCAATAAATAATACAATGAAGAATTAACAAATAAAAAAAATATAAAAACGCCTATTTATGTAAAAATTAACTAATATTTCTAAAAAATAAATAGGAAGATAATATCTTTGGGTTGATCTATAAAGATAGTTTTAATATCTCTTTAAATTCATGCAATTCAAGATTGGCAAAATTTTATTTATTTTCTCCTTGAATAAAAAGGATATTAATTCAGAAAATAGGACATAAAGATTTCTATACTTTCCTTCAATAGTTAAAATAATATATAAATTGAAAATAAATTTCTTCAAATAACGAAAAAAAAATTCTATATTCCATTTTTTAATAAAATTGATTAAATGCCTAAATCCTTCCTTTAAATTCAATGGAACAAAATGCTTGAACTAGAAGCTTACTTGATGAAGCATCAGTATTTTTCTAAAGATTATCTTCCTGGTGTCGCAGATGCCCTCATGTTTGAAATTTTTGATAATGAATGTACATTTCAAGTAACGTAGTCCCACGTAAAAATGTTTATCCTTCTCTTTACTACTGGTATATCAATATTAAGCAGTTTTCTCCCAAAGCTATCAAAAGTTGGAATATTAGGTCTGATTCTGATGGGTAATTCTTTTAAATTGTCAATGAGTACAGGAATTGGAAGGATGACAAAAAAAACATCATTCCTTACAGCCTGCGCCATATAGATGCATAGAATATCTGCCCAAATACTGCATTGGAGACCTCATATGTGATCAGCATAACAGTGAAAGGTGAACACAAGTAACAAATATCAGAAATACTAAAATAAATCTAGCAGAAGTAAATTTATTTCTAGAATAGAGCAAAATCGAAATTAAAATCATATAAAATAGAAAAATAAAAAGAAAATGAAGATTCAGAATCCACCAAAATATAATTTATATGTAATTTTAACAATAAGGATTTGGAGAAGCTAAATAAATAATTATAAAGTTCTTATTTGATAAGTAACTATTAATTCAGGAAATAAAATGAAAAAGGAAGGCCAATTCGAAGGCATAGAAATAGTGCTTTTGCTAAATGTTAAATCTTTAATTGATTACAATATTATAATATCATCTCATTGCTATATCTAACTCAGTTATTTCTTATTAATCTACTTATAATTTTATTTCTTTGTTTTTCTTCTTTTATTTTTTTTATTTTTCTTTTATTTTCTTCTCCTTTTGCTTATTTTCTTTTTTTTCATGTTCATTTTCTCTTTTTTATTGACTTACTTATTATTTTTATTCGTTTTACATTTGAGTTTATTGAGGTTGACTATTATTTATATCTTCTTTTTTTGTTTGATCCTATAGACCTACAGCAAGAACCTTATAATTTTTATTCTATAAGTTACTATACCCCATAGAAATTTGCATTCGATTACGAATAACTTAATTAACCTTATTTTAAATATAACCTTTTAATCTAATAATTTATAGATTAAGTTCCTTGATATCTTCTTGACATACTCGATGAACATTTCTAAACTACATAAGTTCTGTGATGGCATTGATGATGGTTATAGGTTTAGAATTTTTAGGTAAGTGTAGTATCTATGTGAGAATATCTGTGGATATGGATATTGGAGATGTGCTCTGCATTAGAACCTATAATAGAGAATAAATAATATAATAAACAAATTATTAATGTAAAAACATCAGAAACTTATTAATATTTTTTCAATTTTTATTCATCTAATTGACCATCCTCATCTTCTATTTTTCCTCAACAGGGTTCATATCATTATTAGCCAATGCTTACTATTAATCATCTTTGATTGATAACCAAGGATGACTCATCAAATCAGATGCCCTAGGTCTTTCATGAGGTTTAACTTTCAAAATTCTTTTAATAAATGCTTGATGGATTGGATTAGTAATCTTTTTAAATTGAAATACACCTTTATTAACCAATCTCTCCAATTAATTATAACTCTATGCTTTGAATGGATGTCTACCCTCAGCAATCGTAAATACTACAACTCCATATGACCAAATATCTGCAAATTATCCAATATACTATTTCTTACTCAATACCTCAGGTGCCATATAATTAGGTGTACCGCATATCGAGTTTAGTTTTCTATTCTTATGGGCTGTATAACATATATTTTACTTAATGTACTAAATCCAAAATCGATGAGTTTTACATTACCCTTCAACATTAGAATGTTTTGTAATTTTATATCTCTGTGTACTATGTTCTTATCGTGCAAGTAATTTATTGCTGATAGCAGTTGTAGGCTTATCCTTCGCATTGCATGGTCAGGTAGTGGGTAAAACTCCTTCAAATAATCAAGTAATGATTGCTTACCTCCGTATTCAACAACTATATTAATCTTAGTTAAAGTTTACACGGATTAATATAGTTTTATAATATGAGGATGTTTTATATTCTCCATTACATTAATCTATTTGCGGATATTCTTAAATTTAGTAGGATCTTTGTTCATTTTAAATTTCTAGTATATTTTTATTGCAAACAAGTTTTATGAGTCTTCTTATTCTTCCTCTCTTTTTTATATTTATGCAGTTTATGGTTTCTTTGTGCTCTAAGATAGAAATGGAGATTATGAACGATTGTAATGTTATATTTTTATTGTAGATTATGGGTTATTTGAGATATTTGTAGTCGCAATAAAACTTTATTTCATATCTTACTTGTTGACGATATGTTATCTCTATTATATAGAACTCTACACATGGCTTACTTATATTCTATCTCGAGTATCATGAAACTAAACTTCCATGGAAGACAGATCTCCTTTATTTTATTTCTATTTCGATATACTTTTATTTTTATTTTTTAAATTCTCGATTACTGAATTGTATTATTGTTATTTCTGCTTTCTCTAGAATGGTTAGAATATTACTGAGTTTTATCTGAGTTTCTCTCGTACAATGTTACCATATTTAAATGAAAATAGTTATTAATTAGCCCGAGCATTCACACTATGAAAACTTAACTATTCAACTTTAACTTTCTTTATTTTCTTCCTTGCTAAATGTACAACCCCATATGTACCTTTACCTAATTACTTGATAATCTAATACTTGGATAGATAATTATTATAATCTTATGCTTAGTTATTACATTGTCTCATGTGACTGGTAGGAGGTCTAAAATTAGATGTAGTATTACTCATAATACTATAATTTTTATTTGAGTTTTGGGAATTTTTTTGATATTTATAGATGTTGTTGATACTTGTGTTACTGGAGTTGGTGGCATTGGAATTTCTATTGAAGCCTGTTGTTGTGTTACTCATTGGTTTTATTGTAGGTTTAATATTGGAGATTGAATTTTTTCTTGATAGTGACTGTAGCTGTGCATTATTTTTCTATCCACTTTTGCAACTGATATTACTTGTACATGTGTTATACTGCTAGTTATGATAGTTTGGATTGGAATTATGAGGTTTATTATAAGTATTAACAGGTAGATTATAATTCTTATTCTTTGTATTGTCATTGTTGATCATATTTTTCTATTTATTCATCATGTTTGTATATGTGTTTAGATTATTCTTACTGGTCGTGTTCCCATTGTGATTGATATTGGGGTTGATGTTTGTAGTTCCTGTATTGGAGATGCTTGGGATTGTTGGTCTCGATATTGAGAATGTTTTTCGAAACTTTTAGTAATTTATGTTTGGGTGAGGCTGAATGCCTTTCTATTTTGGTTTTTATGCACCATTTACGTAGCTCTGCTTGTTGGGACTGATGATTTTTATGGTCTTGCCTGGACTGTTAGGATTTTTGGCAATATTTGCTGAACTGGGTGAATTACGTTGGATATTCTGCATGGGGGAGCTTGTATTGCGAGAGGTATAGTTCAGATTCTGGTGATTTTTATTATTAAAATTGGCAATAACTCTCTGAAATGTATAATAATCCGATGACTGACCCACACTCGAATTTTTATTACTAGCATTAGCTTTACCCGTACTATCAGTAGAAATATTGATAGGCATTAAATGTTTACTATTCCTTGAAAACTTATTTCCATAAATAGTCTCCAGGATACGTTTAGGATAGGAGGGTAATTTATCTTTTTATTGAGGACGATAAGTTGCAGGTTGTGGTTATGGTTACTCTTTTGCAATGGATATTTATTAGTTATTTGTTTCTATTGACATGATATGGATTAAGAACTAGGTTCTTTTATTTTATTATTTTTTATTATGGGATATATTATATTGTGTATGACATTGTTTTTTAGATAAAATTATTGTATAATTTTGACTAATATTATAATTGAGACTATGCCAATATTATCTATCATAGGTATATAATTATAATCTTCAAATGCATAACCCCAATCTAAACCCAACAACCCCTCCAAACCAACCCCAAAACCCCAACCAACCCTACAATACAATGATAAACGAGTATGATTTATAAACAAGTACAAACAAATAACAAAAAATTAAGTGTATATATGCTGCATTAAATATATAAAATTCTAGGTATGGGCATCTGTACCCGATTGGTAATTCTTATAATTCCTTTAATAATAGTTTATTGAATACAAGTATCAATACTAATGTTTATAATCAATATAAGAGATTTCATACTTATACATCTGTGTTTAATAATACTAATATGGGCATTAATGCTAATGATCAGATTATTAACTAGTTGTTAGCTAATTTTAAGCATGCGTGTAAAAAACCACAGGAGAAACTTGTACGTATGCAGTTTCTCAAAGATAGTAACTTTATTGTGTTAGGCTATAATAAGCAAACGGATCGAGGGGATATCAATTTCATCGCTGTTAATTAACTTAAAAATAGGGATTTTTATTATAATAAGTTAACTACTGGGGTTGGTGGAATTCAGTGCTTTGATGATGGTCGCTATATTCTGATTGCTGATCGCAAAGGTGTGTTTTCTTTTATTGATATGTTCAAATAGCTCAATTATAATGATATTTAGGAAAAGAAGATTGAGACAGGCTATGAGGGAGTTTTGGATTTTAGTATCAGTCCAGGTCAGACTAAAGTGGTTTGTGGACTTGATGATAAAAGATGTATTGTGTTAGATATATAAAAATAAAGAAGAAATAAAAAATTCATCCTTTGCAATACTTTTTCTAGACATATTTATGGTGTCAATAGTGTGAACTGGCACCCATACAAAAGCTTGGTAGTAAGCAGCTCAATCGATCTAAGTGATACAGTAAAACTATGGGACCCACATTCCTAATAACTGGTCCACGAAACAAACCTAAACAAAAACTTGGTAATAAAAACAATGTTCCATCCATAGGGAAATACTTACTTCTCATTATGCAAACAAAATATGATAATGTAAACTTAATTACGTAAAAGAGGAACAGTGAATACTTTTCATTTATAATTCTAACCAACCCATATGCAAGTATTGAACAATAACAATGTCGTAATTGGTGATACTGGAGGATATATTAGTTGGTTTACTCCTACAGGTCAGCTCATCACAAAGATGTCTGGAGCATCTGGAGTAAGTTTGTTCTCTATCGACCAAACTAATAGCATCCTAGTTGTAGGTCGTTAACGAGAGCATATGTTCGAGATCTACAGCAAAAAGAACATCCTAAAAATAAACAGAACTGAATGATATATATAAAGATTATAAAGATTGGTAATTTAAATATATACAGCTATAATAAAGATTTAAAAATATTTTAAAAATGAGTGAATTTGATCGTGATTGCATAACATACACCCAAGAGGGCAGACTTCTCCAACTCGAATATGCCAACAAGGCTCATGAAAATGCTGAGTATTTATCTATTTCTATGCAGGACTATTGTTGGAGTTAAATGTAGAGATGGAGTTGTACTTGGAGCATAAAAATTATTGTTCTCCAAACTTCTCGTCTCGGGTACTAACCCTAGAATATTTAATGTTTATAAACATGTGGGAATGGCCATCAATGGTAAAGTCCCTGATGGTAAGCATGTCATGAACCATGCCAGACATGAATCAGCTAAATTTTTCAAAGATTATGACGTTTTTATTGGTGGTCGTACACTTGCTAATCGTTTATCTCTCTACTTGAACGCATATACTCTCTATAACGAAGTCAGACCTTTCGGATCATGTGAGATATTTGCCTCATGGACAGAGGATTAAGGATATGGACTATTTATGTTATAGCCATCAGGAGCATACTTCGGATACTCATGCTGCACAGCTGGAAAAGGTAGACAGGGCGCAAAAGCCTAATTCTAAAAAACCGATTTCAGTAAATTAACTTGCAGATAGGCATTGTTTTACATAGCAAAAATGTAAATATTTATTTTAGTATAGTCTTATCCAAGCTCATTAATAATCAAGATAAAAAAAATACGAGTATGAGATCAGCTGGATCTGTGAAGAATCAAATCATAACCATAGAATGGTTCCAAAGGATATTATTGCCGATGCAGTTGCTAAAGCTTAAAGTGCCATCTAAGAAGAACAAATGGGCTGATTTTATCTCCATGTTAATTATAGAATAAATTATCTTTTTTATATATATTTAAGGTATATTTTTTATTTAATCATCTGATTATCTGATTATCTGCATCATTTAAGCATATCATCTCCATCATCTTCTTCATCTTCTTTATCTTGTTCTGCTTTTGTTGGTACTGGTTCATTAATCTTTTTATTTTCTTCTTTATTTTATGCTTAGTTCTATTTCTCTGCCTTGTTCTCAATAATTTATTTTTATATTTATTGGTTTTTCAGTGTCGGTTATATCTTTTTTTATATGTATTTCTTATCTTTGGTGATCTTTTCGACATAAGAATTTTATATTGTTGCCTTTCCTTTATCATACTTATAAGCATATTGTCCTTTTCTATTGTCAACTACTTGGAAATCCTCTTCTATTTTCTAAACTTTTTGATTTTTCTTAGCTTTGTCAATAAACTCTAAAAACTATTCACTGAATAATTTCTTTTCCTTCAATTTTTATATATCGGCAAATTATCTCAGTGCTTTTTCTTTAAATTTAGGAATTATTTGATTCGATTATTGTTATCCATTCCAACCAATATTTTCAGCTGCATTTGTTGTCTTATATCGTGGTGTCATACATTATGGTGTGACAATAAAATTGTATAAATCTCTTTAAAAGAATTTCCCTGCCCACAAGTCATTGCAAATACCATTTAAGTCAGATTTTCCAAAAGATGGCTTCGAGAACATCACTTAAAATTTATTATAGTCAAAGCCAATGACTACACCAAGTTCTCCAAAAAATTCGGGTTGCAAGCAAATAACTTGATCTCTGATAGTATGGGGTTTTGGAGAATGGGTCAAATGATTCTTGCCATAAGTGGCTAATCTTCTGGATAATAAGTAATTAGGATCAACTTCAATAATTTTAGGATCACCATATTTTTGCTTCTTTGATTTTTCCTGATTATTACAAAAAGTCAGCTCTTATTATAACTTCCTGATATTTTTCACCGAAATTTGTTTTGAGTAAATAGATGATAATGGCATATGTGTTTCCTCTTTTTTTATTAACCATAAATAAACATTCATTAATGATTTTAAAGCCTTTTATTTTTTAACTTAATCTTCTTCACCTTATTAAAATAACTCTGTAGCTTTTATTTGCTCCCTCCAGTTTATGCGACCTTTTTCATCTTTATTAGCGATTAGTTTTTCATATCTTATTTAAATAAATTTGAAAACATTTGAGAATTTCTTTTTATATTCAATAATTAATTCTAAACCCTTCAAAGAAATATCCAAAAATTTATACAATTTTTGTGGATTACTTCTATCCTAAATATTCTCAAAATTGATCCTCACAAGATTGGGTACAAGTTTCTGTTCCTGTCTATTGATAAAATTTAATCCGATATCAATTGATGGTGGCATTTAAGGGTGACTAACTGCGATATTAACTGATTAGAGTAATGTTAATAAGACTTCAGGTTTTATTTATAAGATGAATGAGACGAATTTTAATTGGAAGAATATTTATCTTGTGTGCACAATGTTTTATAATCTTTTTTCGTCTATACATCTGATCTTTTGATTTATTTTGACTTTTACTTTCTTATCTGTATATCCTACAACTTTTCCTTTCTCTATATAGGCTCTGTTTTCTCCAGTCATTCCACTTTTTTTTTAAGGGAACACCAGGACATCCTAGCCTTACCAAAATTACTCCTGTAATTTCTAAAATACAATCTTATCCATTGTATTCTGATAAACTTTATTCTTGGAAGCAAGTGGATAAGGTACTATCTAATAATTAGTTGTTTATGCTCCATAATACACTCTTTTAAAATCTCCATTCAGACAACGAACAAATTAATTAGTTTCTTTGGTGAAGATTAATGTGCTAATTTCACTCCAATTGAAAACTTTTGAGTTTTATCTAGCCAAATAATTTTTTATGAGGTTGAATGATTTTGAAGGCTATTAGTTTATTAATTTTCCGTCTCTGAAATTGGCAATTTTCTCAAGATTATAGTTATCATAATAAAACTACTGATTATGAATAAACTATTTTTCATTTAAGATAGCTTCTACTTTCCCAGATTTCTACAAAGGATATCCGTAAAATATTTAGTTCCCTACCTTATAAATTTATTGTTCTTTGTTATTCAATTATACAACAATAAATGAACGCCTTTTGTCGCTCTCCATAGTGGCAAAGAATTGTTTAGTCTTTAACGTTGGCATTTTGAACAGTTTCTTATCCTCTTAAGTTTGCATAATTTTTGGTAAATTTTTACCCCAACTTATCCTTTCACGTAAGTTGATTGCAGTCTCAGAAATAGTGCAAGTTGTTGTTGGAATTGCTTTAAATTTGGAGTAAATCTATATTTACTTGGCTTTTGGATCAAATTAGTAAAGAACACTCTGACTAAATTTATTTCTTGCCAATTAATTAGGGTCTACTTTTTTTATTGCTTATTAATAAGCTTGATTTACTACATTCAAATCTAAATATGGAATCATGGCAATGTACTCATGCTATCTAATGGAACCATAAGGTTATTCTTAAAATTTATCAGGGTAGTAGTCAATAGGAGTTCTCAAAATAGATTTTTAGTCAATTAAATATTATCTGAAAGGTTCAGGTAAGAGTTAACAGCTTTCTTTGGGTAATATGCACATTAGCTGTTTGAATGGTTGAAAAGGAATACCAGCTTAAAGTTTAGGAAGTTCTGTACCATTTTTAGAGAGGAAATCAAGATAATAAAAGAGGTCACTGACCAAAGGAGCACAATAATATGGGTAATACCATTCCCAACTGGGTAAGTTAATAAAATAATATTCGTAAACAAACTGTAGACCATAGAGGTAGTAAGTTAAGATCTTATAAAATTATTAAGGTTGTTCAACAGGGTTGATCTGAAAATATTTCCCATAGTAATGATTTCTTGCTAACATTTGGTCATTCATGTAGAGATTTTTTAATTCGAATATAAATTATTTCTACTTCATATTTTTTTGGATGACCATTTTTTTAAATTCTTTATTGAATTATTCTGTTTGTAAAAGTTATTCTTGGTTACGACTTAATTAAACTTATCTTTCTTCAATAAATTTACCCTCTCTTGAGGCGATTGCATTTGCCAGCAATGCCAATGATTGCATATTAATTTTTTAAGGTCCTACAACGTAGTCAGTTGTCTTTAATAAAAATTATTTAAATGCAGATATTAAATCTTAGATTGAAGATTGTCTGATATTATAAGCCATGCACCTAGGCAAAAAATCATTGCCAATGAAGAAAAATAAGAATACAAAATCTTTTAGAATTCTATCCAAATTAAATTCAATTAACATCTTCCCCTTTAACTATCCATATTCTATCTCATAATATTATCTTAAGATGGTCACGAATATCATCTCGAAATTTATCAGTTTTTCTTTTTTTGTTTCAGATATCTTTACTTTTTATTCTGCATGAATATACTCCTCTCTGATTATACATAGGTTATTTATAGGTAAGGTCATACTTAACATAATTAGATCAGCATCAGCACCATATAAACAATGTGAATCTTCAGGTAAAAAGTTATCTTTGTTGGCTCTGATGAACTACATGATCTTGTGCTCTCCTTAGCCTGGAGAACTTGAGCTTGTGAAAACGACTGATAAACTTTTCCAATAATCATCTTCTTAGATTTTTTTCTTGATAAAGAATTCCAAATTGTTACCAAGCTCTTGCATAAAGCCAGTTCCAGGAGAAATTGAATTATTTTTGAAATTTTAAACAGATTAGGTTTGACCAGTGAATCCATATAGCTTCTACATGAATTTCTTGTGATCTCTTGAACTTTTAAACCTCCTTGATCTCTGATTGTTCATTTTAGCCCTAGGAGCAACCCCATCAAGCCCCAAAACAACCATCTTATTAGGTTTAAGAATATTAACAAGCATGTTAATATAATTAAAAATATCCAACCAGATTTCCTCCAACTATTTAGGAACAATCTGAGATTTAAAAATAATTGAATCATCCTAAAATAAATCTATTAGTACTTTAACACATT
>ERZ724506.870-NODE-870-length-10617-cov-4.506533_pt1 | contig 10617 bp, 7 predicted proteins | sample MGYA00376039_ERZ724506 | MGnify/ENA primary metagenome ERZ724506 (study PRJEB28724, sample SAMN07190887) | wastewater metagenome | isolation source: effluent of sewage treatment plant in Hong Hong | place: USA: Christiansburg, Virginia | collected 2016-03-01 ... | reverse complement strand
CAACAAAAGCGGACAGAAAAAAAATAAAAAATAAGAGAAACAGGAGGTCCAAACTCATAGACAAAAAATAAAACTGTGTAAAACGCTGAAATCTTTGCAAGGTTTTTGAATAAAATATTTTTGATAGTAAGTAAGTAATATATTTCCATTTAATTGAATTTACCATAATAAAAAGATATCAGCTTTATTGTATTTTTGGTAATTTTTTTATTTATTTAGAATATTAATTCCAATAGAACTAATTTGATAATTATAGAAATGTACGTGACTTCGCCCTCATGGTCGATTCCTGGAAAACGTATTATAACTTTAACGTAGAGAAAAAATAAAAACCCAAAAATACCCCTTCGCCATCTGGCTATTATCCAGATAAATGGAACACTGTTCATGCGCCTTCTTGGAAGTTTTTATTTCATAATAAAGGATTGGCACAAGTAAAAGAGATAAAGAAAATCGTAGTGATATTCCAGGGCCTGGTCAATACTAATCAAAAAAAGTTCATGTACAGAATATATTTATAGTAGTCGAGATCAAAATACGGGAAATTTAATCATGACAATCATCATCGAGTCAAGTATAGCGATAATCCTGGGCCAAATTGCTATTCTCCTAATTATTCGTATACGAGACCAACCACCCCATCCTCCAAGATCTCTGCGAAACCCAAGTAAACCAAAATATATGATGTGCCTGGCCCAGGGCAATACTAATCAATATTAAATTATAAAAATAGTAACCCAAATACGAAAATTGGGAACCAGAAAAGATTTGAGACTGAAAAAATATAAGGCCCAGGGCCGGAATCTTATACGCCTATCAAAGACAATTATAAGAAAGTTAGTGTTGGGTTCACAAAGCAATAGAAACACAGTAACAGCCCCGAACAAAACGAATTACTGAAAGTGCCTGGACGTAAAATATTTGCTATTTAGCCGGATCATACGAGATGAAGGATAACTTTAATTCTAGTATTAAATAAAACAAGGGTTTTAGTATTTCTTCTAAATTTAAGGAACAAACAGCCAGTTAGACCCCTGGTCCAGGTAAATATGATCCTGTGTACGATTCTCTTCCTCATAGCCCAATAGTATCGATCAAAGGGAAGTACAAACAAGCGAAAGAGCCAGATACTCCAGGTCCTGGATAGTATTCAACCATAGGGTCTGTAAAATATCAACAGCATGGCTATAGTTTAGGCAAGAGTGAAAGAGGATCAGTGAATCTATTTAAAAATAACCCAGGACCAGGCCAATATAATCTTAGGTCCTTAATCAATGAAACTCCCAAATATTCAATTTCTGGTAGTAGGATTGAGTAGAATAGAACTCAATCACCAGGACCAGGAGCCTATAACCCAGATAAAAATGTAGTCAAGAAAAGACCTCAAAGCGCTAAAATAGGAAATAGTAAGAGATGCTAGCTATAGAAATCATTCAACCCTGGGCCAGGCTAATATGAAATTAGAAGCAGGCCTGAAACAGCTTCAAATAAATTCTCTAGGCAAACTCGCGATAAACAGTCAACTTAGTTGAGTCCTGGACCTGCTGACTATAACATAAATCAAATATTTGGCCATACTGCTTCATACTTCAAAAAAATATGATTTTTCTGTACCCATTTTTTCTTATTTATTTATAGAATTGGATAGTCATGAAAAATGATTTATGTATTATTGAATTGAGTAAAAGAATATTCTATTTAAAATATCATTTGATTTCCTATTTTCTGTTAATTTTTTTATCTGCCACGATATATTATTGCTTCCCAAACAATGTTGAAAATGAGGCAATGATAAAAGTCGGAAGACTAAAAGTATAGAAGAGAGGCATGAAAATTATTGGGTATTCCAGCATACGAAAAATGCTTTCGTTTTCTTGTTTATATATTATTCTATTGGCTCTTCTTTTGATAATCTCGTAAATTATATATGCGAGAGTACCAAATATTGATGTGAGAGTGAATATATATCCGACAGAAGTCTGACTGAAAAGCTAGGGTGAAGGTTTGTCGAAATTGAATAAGATGTATTTTTGGTAATTTATTGAAAGTATCATCCAGGGAATTGTTGCACCCAGGGCAAAGGCCTCAAAAACAAACAAATAAACTAAGAAGTTTTTGAATTTGAAAGGCTGAGAGATGATCATTTTGGTGTTGTAAGCCACATCTGCCACTCCCTTGGCGTGTCTTTAAGCCTGCCAGAATCTAGCCTTCATGTCTTCCCAGTATCCATTTCCAGTACTGATATTCACTTGATTAAAAGGAACATGAATTGGTCGACTCTTCACTTGCATTTGAGTCTTCCATGAAGCCTTCATCATAGTGTGGAAATCCTCTCCGATTGCGTCAGGACATGTATCCCAAAATCCTATCCTTTTTATCAAATTATAGCTCATAGTATAATTGGAAAGAGGATAAGTTAAGTCATAGCAAGACCAACTATTCGTCATATGAGCAAAGGAGTGTAAAATATCGTATACTCTGGTCGTAATAGGGACCTAAAGATGATTTCTAGTGAAGATCTGAATGGGCTGATAGCTTCTCAAATGCCTCTCATCGTACTCCTATAATATTTTCTATTCAAGAATATCGAAGTAAAGATTGGGAGCCCATGAATCGACATCTAAAATCGTAACCATAACGGTGTCTGGATTAACAAGATATTTCTCGAACATTAGATGAAGATGTTAAGCACACCAAGAGACATTAGATGCCTTACCTTTTTGCTAGTGCTCTCTGACTTAATGCCTGGTGTAGTCAATAATTCTGAACCTATTTTTAAATTGTTGAATAAGTTGTTGAGCTTTTTGATCAGATCCATCTTCATGGGCTTCCATGGCTAGGAAAACCATGTAACTTGATTGAGATCTTTTATGTTTGGCTAGGACTTAAAGAGTTTCACAAATGAGTTCGATATCCTCTTTATAATTAGGAATAATAAAAGCGTAATTGATTTATTCCGTTATGTTTGTTAAACTTCTATATCCATTATTTTTCTCCTCATCCTCTAATCTATTCATGTATCTCCAAGATCTTATAAGCACAATTATGATAGTAACTAAGATCATTAATATTTTGAATAATATGTAAGCCAAGAAGATTATCGTTATGCGCTGGTACACAACTGGAAAGAACGAAGGCCCAACAAACATGCACACCCAGTTTATTATGTACAGAATCGGAATGATCAATTTGAATTTGAAGAGTCCCTCAAAGTCTCGAATATCCATTTTATTTCTTATTTAGTTAAAAAATATTAACTTTAACTTTCACCTTTCGCTTTATTTTATTTTTAAATCAATAAATTGCTATGCAAATCTGTAGTAAAAATTATTGTGTTGACGTTTCTTTTTTATTAATTTTTTCTGTCCAAATATTACTATTTATATATTTATTAAAAAGCTTATGATTATAGTTTGTTGAGTAATTATTAATAGATATTATATTTGGAAAGGAAGTGCTAATGCCAACTTTATTTTCATTTAAACAAATACTAATATTAACCCTTGTGGGGCTTCTCGTACACTGCTGGAGTCCCGAAGCAGAAAAAGATCGAGTTCAATAACTGGATGGGTACATGAACTTTACAGGCAAGTTTTAAATGTTTAGTGGCTATATATAGATCCAAAGATAGCCTTTGATTAACGTACACTATATATTTGTCACTTCAACTTCTTCCAAATCTTTAAAGGATGATGTTGTACTTTGGCTCAATGGGGGACCTGGGTGTTCTAGTCTCTTAGGCTTTTCTCAAGAAGTTGGACCTAATATGATGTACTCAGGATCAAATAGCTTTTCAACATTCTTTAATCCCTACTCATGGAACCAAGTAGCAAATATGCTATTCTTTGAAGCTCCTCCAGGAGTTGGATTTTCAGTTAATAATGATCCTAGCTATGTCTATAACGAATCAAGGACAGCAATCGATAACGTAAAAGCTCTCCAAGGCTGGTATGCTAGATTCCCTGAATTTAATAATAATAATTTTTGGATTACTGGCTAGTCTTATTGCGGAATGTATATTCCTAACTTTGCTAATACTCTCATTGATGAAAACCAAAAAGCCCAAACAAAAATAAAGTTTAAAGGAGTTATGATAGGAAATGGAGTGATGGTCACCAAGTTACATTGGCGCCGACAAGCAAGAAATAAATTTTACTCAAGACATTACTTCTATGGGACTTAAATTAATAATCTTATTAACTATTGTAATTACGATGACTCAGATTTGACAAATCCTTCATGCATCAGGGGAAATCAACTGGCTGATTAAGTAAATAAATTTCTTATCATAGACTGTAGTATCAATAAATCCATATGCAACAATTGGAATCTGCTATACACCAGCCTAGATCACCAAAAACAGAAAAAGATTTTGGTATACACCTTTCTTCGAGCAAAACAACCCAATTGTGGGATAATTAACAGCTGGCAATTACACCCCATGCACTGATGATGGTGGGATGACCAAATTCTTCAACCAGCTCAAAGTAAAACAACAATTGCATGTCAACACTTCAATAAATTGGGAGTCCTGTAACTAAAATATTGGATCTTCCTACCACAAAGACCAATCATCTATCCAAATCTTTTAAAAGTTAAAGGCCAATGGAATTAAAATCTTATTGTATTCTGGAAACACTGATGCTGTTGTTTCATATGTGTAGACCATTTAATATATAAAACAAATCGGATGGAAAGAAACTGCTAAGCAAAAACCATTCCAAAATGACAGAAAATCTTTAATGGGCTGGTGGACCGAATATGATGGTCTGACTTTGGCCATCATCAATGGAGCTGGCCATATGGTCCCAAGTGACAAACCTCATGCCGCCTATGAGATGTTTGCTAACTTTTTATCTAGATGATGAATCATAAATGAAAATATATAAGATAGGATATTTTTAATAATTTTTTTTATCATCCTTGGCCAACATAAAGTAATATTGTAATTTTGATTAACGATTATTGATAACTGAAATAAGATCTAAATAAATTGGATTAAATTTTATTCATTTATAAAAGTAGATTGGTTGTATGAACAAGATACAATTTTTACTCATCGCTTCACTTTTCTTGCTTAGCGCTGTCTCACTAAAACTTGAAACAGTTGACCACGAGCAAGTTACGAACTCTGCAGATTATCTACAAGGACTTCTCGATCAACAAAATAATTTCGAATAATCCATAAATTAATTAGACGCTAATATTCAAGAAACCGTACAAGGAGCCACAAGTCAAACTGACATAGACAGAAAAATATCGATTCTCGAGGAAGGAATTTTAAATCAGTAGTCAATGATATATAATTCTTCAACAACTTTAATTCCCATCTTGGTCATTAAGGATCAGTGCGTGGGACTCACAGAAGCAGATAAAAGCAATATCATCCAAAGATGTGAGACTGCAATTAATAGGATAAAATCATTACAACAAAAATTATCCACTCTTCCCTAGGATATCAAGATTAGAGAGTTGAAGCTAAATGCCGATCATCAACTCCAATATCTGACAGCATTAGAAAATGTTATTAAGAACAACTGCACAACATCTGTCATCTTGAGTCCAACTGTCTACCAATCAAATTTGATTGCACCGAATTGGGTTGCAGGTACCAAAGGACTCACTGGTATTACGAACGAGTACATTCAAAGATCGTTGGACAATACAAATATTACCAACTGCCCTATTGCCGCCCCATTTGTGATAAATGGAAAATGTGATAACTGTCCTTCAGGTCAAGTTTATGATATGTCCACTTCGAACTGTGTGAATTGCCCTCTTAATACTGTCTTTGACCCTAACGCCAAATAATGCAAATCTGTTCCACCTCCAACTAATGTAACAAACACCACCACTCCAACAAATGTAACTAATACGACTGTCCCAACAAACACAACGACTCCAACTAACACAACTAATACTACAACTCCAACAAACCTTACAAATGTAACATCTCCAACCAACACTACTACTCCAACTAATGTTACAAATACAACAACGCCAACCAACACAACTACTCCAACCAACACAACTACTCCAACTAACACAACAACTCCAACAAATTTAACAAATGTAACATCTCCAACTAATACTACTACTCCTACTAACACTACTACTCCCACTAATACTACAAATACAACAACTCCAACCAATACAACAACTCCAACTACACCTACAAACACAACTACTCCAACTAATGTTACAAACACAACCACTCCTACAAATCTAACGAACGTAACATCTCCAACCAACACAACAGTCCCTGTTCAAACTCCAAATGCAACTAATTCTAGCTTCTTGAACACAACCCTCGGAACACAACCTCCTACTACACCTAATGATACTCAATGCAATTCAAGTTATCCTTACTATAACACTAACACAAAACAATGCCAACAATGTAATGAGGGACAATATTACTATTTTAACAATAACTCATGTTTGTGGCCTAATTCAAATAATCCCTCCACAGCTACACAAAATTATTTTGGTACCGCTAAGCCTGTCAATGATTCTATTTTAGTACCATGTCCACTCTCACATCCTTTCTTCTATAATGGTTTTTGTAAGGCTTGCCTCAATCAAACATATTACTTTAATCAATAAGATGGAGAGTGCTATCAATGCAAGCCAACTCAAACACTCGTCAATAATACATGTGTGTAAAATTCAACAACACCACCAACAGGAACCAACATTTCTGCATTGGAAAATCAAAGCTATATAGGTCAACCACCTACAACTGCACCAGCCAAAGTCTGCCCTACAGAAGCACCATTCTTTGATAATCTCACTAAAGCTTGCACAAACTGCACACAAGATAAATCAAAGCCATACTTTGACTTCAATAATCAAACTTGTGCTAGTTGCCCTCAATATTGGAGCTATAACTTCGATACTAAGAGTTGCGTAGAACCAGTGACCAACAAAGAGGCAGCAGAAAGCCTCGACAAATATATTGGAAATATTTCTGAGCCAGGAAATGCCACTGTTTGCCCTGAATAAAAACCTTATTATAGCACCAAATCAAAAACTTGTATCACATGTCCTCCTGATAGCAATTCTTCTCTCATTTATTTCAATGTTAGTCAAGGAGAATGTGTTATTTGCCCACCTCCTCAAATTTATGATCCAACCCAAAATCAATGCACACTCTGTCAAAATGGAGATCAATACGATATTGTTCTAAAAACTTGTGTCTCTACGAACACAACATCAGCCTAACAAAAACAATATATTGGCAATATGACAACAACATAATCTGAAAATCTTTGCCCATAGTCAACACCCTTTTACAGTACAGTTCATCAACAATGCATAGCTTGCCCTCCAGCCAATGACTCAACTCTCACTGTATTCGACTTCAACAGTGGAAATTGTGTCTCCTGCATATCCTACAATGAAACTGATCACACATGCAAGAACGGATATATATCTGATGTTCTCGCTCCTAACTGGGTAGCTTAGCATCCTTTCACAGTCAAGTAAGATGCCTTTAATAAGCTTTCACAGGGATATCAGCCATGCGACAGCGCCACTCCATTTTATAATGGATCTAAATGTATCCAATGCTCGAATCCAACTCCAAACTTCAACTTTGATACTAAACAATGTGTACCATGCCCTGCAGGAACTCAATACGACTCTATCTCGCATCGTTGTGTGAGTAACAATGCAACTTATAAGACAGTTGTCCCAAATGTGACATAAAGATTGATTATTGATGAACCATTGGATCAAGTTCTGAGTGAATACAATAGCTCCACTGCTAAGCCTTGTCCAATTGAGACACCATTCTACAATGGCCAAAAATGCATCAACTGTACTTCGCCTTACTCATATTTCAGTACAACAGAGTTAGATTGTGAATATTGTGTACAGAATAGCACATTTAATAACAACCAATGCCAACAAAGCGGAAGCTCAATAAGTCCAAGTTTGTAATCTCTTATCCAAAACGTATTTCCAACTCATGAGCGTTATAGAAACTTGCCACTCCATAGAAAAAGACACTCATTAATCTGATTTGATTGAAAATAGTTATTAAATATATGATTATTAATTTAAAAAATTGCAATTATATAACTTAATAGCAGGAATCGAAAATGTCAGATAATTTCAAATATGATAACTATGATGAAGATTTCTAATTAAATAACCCATCCAACATGACCGAAAAGCCAAGAACTCAACCCAAATAGCCATAGACTATAAAGTTACTCGGAAAATAACAAAAAAGAGAGAATGATGTCAAAGTTTAAGTTAAAACCGTCTCCAATGCGAACACCGGCATGTAAAATTCAACGTAAAAATCTTCATAATTTGTAGTAAGGGCAAGCTGATCGATCAACACGTCAAATTAAAATCTCAGTTAAAATAACTGGCAAGTAAAATGGATTAAATATTATAAAAATAAAGAGAAAGAAAAAAAAAGAAATTGCATGGCAATGCAGACGAAGAAGATGAACGCATTGTTTAGATGAAGAAAAAACTTAAAGATGAAGAGCAGAGGATGCTTAAGATAAAAGCATAAGTGAATCGACTACGCAAAAACATGGATCATAAGTATGATATGAACAAAATTGTGGATAAGGAGAATGAGCTGAAGCACTTGAGGAAGCAGTTGCAAGTTCTTGAATAATAAAAGTAATCATTATAAAAAATACGTAAGACACAGGATAAAGCAATAAGAAACTAAGATGATAAATAATCGAAAAATAAAAAATCAAGGATGGAGGATTAGCTCAGAGAAATTCAAACTCAAACCAAAAAACAATATGAAATCATCAATTAAAAATAAAAGCAAGTGAGGAAACTTCACGAAACCTATATTATGAAACTGTAAAAAGTTAAGGATATTGAAAGTAAGCTGAATTAAAAAAAAAAGTCTCAGCAAGATTAAGTATATATGTTTTAATCAAGATAACGCCTGATGCCATAGCAAAACTATAACAAGAACTCAAGTAAATTGAAGATTAAAAGGCAATCATTTAGAAAGAAGGAAATTAAAAGCTCAAAGCCCTGGAGAGAGAGCGAAAAGAGCTGAAGCATGAACAGTAAAGAAAAAAGCTAATATTTGAATAGAAATAGAAATAATTGCGATTAAATCAGATGAAGCACAAATAAATAATAAGGCTAATCAATTCAAATCAACAGCAAGTTCAAATAAACGAATCGAGAGTGGAAAAGTAAAATAAAAACGAGGGTAAAAGAGTTGTTGCCAAAAAGGGGCGAGAAGTTCCCAATTTACAAGTATAAGGGTAGTAGGTGATTGAATAGAAAAATAAATAGTAAATAGTAATATAGGAAAAGAAACCTCAAGTGAAACCTAAACCTGAGAAACATTAATATGGATTTTCAGCCAATCTCGACGAAGAAGAGGGGATTATCGATGATGCATGAGCCACTTAATTTTATAATATTTAACATAACAAAGGATAATTTGCATATACACAAATAAGAAAATCATATTAATATTTCAGTAAAATTCATTTTTGAGCCTTATAGATATTTTTTTATCCAGACTTTATTTTTTTTGTCGTCACTTTGTTATTTGGAGTCTTTAAAAGTTTTTTCGAGCTCTTTTTGGCTATTTCTGTATAAGATTTAGATGAATGACGAGAATTTTTATTTAAGCTCTCTCCCCATCCCATTCTAATCTTCGAAATACTTATGGGCTTGGGAGTTAAAGGACTATACCTTATTTTTTCCATTTACTATTTTTTCTTATTTTAATTGAAATTCTTTTTACTAATTTTGCTATCAAAACATAAAATAGACTTAACTTTTTGTTTGTTCCTTGATGTTTCTCTGTTTTTAGAAATACTATTTATTTTGAATTTTTTCAAGCCATAGTTTTAGTCTGGATCATCAAAAAAATGGTTAGAGTTATTATTCAAATGAGTACTTTTTTTTATGATGCTAATGTTTGTTTAGAAATACTTTTTCTTTGGAAACTTTGCTTTGTTGATTGTATTCTTACCGAAAATGCTGTTAGAAATTTTGAAATTAATATCTTTGGGCTTATTTTCGGTGATGTAGACCTATTGAATCATTTTACTTAAATCTTGAGCGACTTTGCTTAGAGTTTATGTGGAAAAGTCTTGGTTCTTATTCCCTTTGTTATTAGTTTTTTGATTTAAAATTATTGTATTTTCAACTTTCAAGCATTTACTTCTTGTATTTTTGAGACTTGATTCTGTGTGCATTGTATTGCTCCCCCTCATTTGAATGATCCCTGCTCTGTAAAGTCTCTAGACTTTATTGATTATTCTATTCTCATTTTAATTACAGGATAAAATAGGCGCAATTTGATCTTTTTTGACCCTGTTGAGCACAGCCGCACGTATGCTGCCCACGATTTAGTTCATTTTATTATATTTTTGTAGCCTTTCGATTGATTACGAGTAGATAAGGATATCACATGCTTGAGCCTGCTCATTATTTGAAGGTCTCAGGAAAGTTTTAAAATACTTTTCGAAAGTCAGCTCATGGCGATAATTGATCATCTGCAGATGGTGAGTTTGACGGAGAATTTCCTGAATCAATTATTGAGTAGAGTAAAACTCCAAAAAAGTCTCTATAAATGATGACGCTTACTATTTTTATATCATTTTA
>ERZ724506.869-NODE-869-length-10621-cov-5.547132_pt1 | contig 10621 bp, 4 predicted proteins | sample MGYA00376039_ERZ724506 | MGnify/ENA primary metagenome ERZ724506 (study PRJEB28724, sample SAMN07190887) | wastewater metagenome | isolation source: effluent of sewage treatment plant in Hong Hong | place: USA: Christiansburg, Virginia | collected 2016-03-01 ... | reverse complement strand
TACGTTTTTTGGGTTAAAAAGCTTCGTTTTCTGCTCTATTTCGGCCTAAAAAAGCTCTCTAAATCAGCTCAAATTTCAACCAGAAAACTTATCGCATAACACACATTATGTTAAATACACCTTTTTTTAGCCCAAGGTTGAGACTCAACTTAATTACAGTGCTACTCCTCAAACTCTGAGCTTTTAAACTTTAAAACTCGGCAATTTTCTTTAATAGCACGTTGTAAACTCTCATCAAACCCTTCATCTGTTATTGATTCAGCTTGAATATCAATCGTAAGTTTTACCTTAATGCTAGAACTTGAAGAAAAATTAACAATAACCTCATCTATCAAGTCAGCAAATTGTTTTTTAGCCAGCACGGGATCAATGTCAACTTGACCATAAAATGTCTTCTTTGGAGCTTCTTTAATGACTGGTGGTTTTATTACATAATCTATTGCTTTAGACTCTGTAACCCTAATCATTGATTCAGAAGACTCTGCTTTAGGTTCAGGCTTTACTAAAGAGGCTTCATACGCTTGGGCAACACTTGGCTCAATAAGAATAAATGAGCTATCTAAAAAAACAGGTGCTCGTTTACCAAAACTAAATCCTTTATATTGACTACCTTCTTTACCCTGAGCCAAGCCAAAAAAGTCTCTGCTTTCTGCTCCCGCAATAATAGTTGCCTCAAAAGTATGACTATTCTTTAACCGTGGTAAATACAAATATTGGCAAGTCTTTTGCCAAACTTCCATTGCATTTACATCGTGAATATCGTTTTTCCAAAACCAACTTTTAAGCATAGTGCTTAAATGTATGGGTGACCACAAAGCAATCAACCACTCGTTATCAATCAGAATTTTGTCTATTTCTTGAGCCAAACCTATTGAGCTGGGGTTAATGGCTGCGTGTTCCCATTGAATATCTGAAAGCCCTTTGCTAGAGCGAACGTCTTGAACAGGAGCTAATAACCATTTGTAAGTTTCACGAATCATTCGCTGTAGAGCATCTTTAGCTTGATTTAATGAAGCTTCGGCATTTCTTGCCATTAAATTATCTAAAACCAGTTTGTTTTCTTTGTAATCACTGACGATAGATTGCCACGCTAACATTGAGCGAACTAGATCCTTTAGTCGGCTGACATTATCACTATCAGCAGCCAAAAAAATCAGGCGATTTTGTTTTTGGCGTGGAGTATCGCCACGCATTTTAAGTATCAGAGTGGCTTTGTCTCTTGCTAAACGTTGTTCACTACGGCTAAAAGCTGCTTCTGGCGACAATACGACCAAGCGTAGATTCCAATCATCTGGAATATCATTGCTTTCGGTAAAAATATGCACATGCCCAAAAATGCTAGAAGCAATAGTTTTGCGTAAATACTCTTGAATGGTAGGGAAAACATCCTCTTTGTCATAAAAACGACGTTTACGCTCTTCCATTTCACGACGTAAATTAGGACGAGTATCAAACCAAAAGCGATTTTGACTACTATTGAGATAATGCAGCTTATCGGCCAATCGGCGAAGCGCATCCTTAAAAATGCCTGTTTGTTGCCCTGCCTGTACTGCACCTAATAAAATACGCTCTAACTCTACGCCTCGTACAATTTGATTCGCCGTTGTAGGTGCGCTGCCCAAAAAGATAGTTCGCGCTGTCCGACGACAAGCCTGCACACTGCCAAAGCGCGTGTCTTTGCTTTCAATGTCTGTTGTTTCGGCACGCTCACCATCTATGTCTCGCTCTAATACAGGATCCCAACCCGCAGGGAGGTTATAAATAACATCGTTACGGGTGTCTGAATCATACAACGGCAAACTACCTGGCATAATCAATGGGTCGTTATTGCCATCTTTCCATAAGCGATAAATGACTTTTGCCATGAGTTTTAAGACACCGCGAGTACGCTGAAAGTTATCTAGCGTTGACCAATCCTCATACAACCTATCAAAGACTTCTGGATGAATAGGATACGCTCTCAACAAACGTTGAAAGTATTGGCTGTTTTGCGTTTCAATTGGAAAGTCATTGCTATTAGCAATATAAAAGTCGGCAAACTGGTGGCAAACTACTTCTGCTGCTAATTTGTCATCAATACTCGCAAACAAGCGGCGACGGACTATTTCAAATGCCTCTTCAGAGGATACAGGCTTCCATAATGCTTGAACGCGACCAAAATAATGAGAAAGTGCGTCTAATGCTTTGACTCCGCGTTGACTCCCCGCTTCTTTTTCAGACTCAGGTAAAGAGGCTAGTAAAATGGCATTAGGTACTGCTTTTAAGGCTTCTGTCAGTGCTTGTACAAAGGTCAGGTTTGAGTCGAATGTACCCCCTGTGAGATTTTTGCCTTCCTCAAATTGACGAATATAAGCCACCAACTCGTCAATCAAAATGACACAAGGTGAGTAATAAGATAATAAAGTGGCAAGTGTTTCTTTACCTGGTGAAGTACCTGATAAATCTGCTTCTTTAACTAGCGCATAACCTTCTGAGCCACCTAACTGCCAAGCCAACTCCCCCCACAAAGTATGTATTGTGATTCCATTACGGTTTGTGGGTTGATTAGGAGCCAGCTTAATTCCATCTAAAACAGCGATGTTGGCGCGTGGTAATTCGACTATTCCTGCTTCATTCAAAATAGCTGAAATACCTTGCATATCACTGGCAGGAACTTGCGCTTTAGCTAAATGATAGACAGCAAGCATGGTGTGAGTTTTACCTCCACCAAAAGCCGTTTGTAACTGAATAACGGGATCTCCACCTTGTCCCGCAAGGCGTTTGACGACAGAGTTAAGCAGTAAACGCATTCCTTCGGTAATAAAAGTGCGTTGAAAAAATAGGACAGGATTTTGATATTCGGCTTTAGAGCTACCGTCATGAACCCGCGAAATATCAGCGGCAAATTCGGCCTGTACAATTTCGCCTTTCAGAACATCTTCATGAGGGACGGCTATTTCACGCCAAGGCTTAAGATTCATTTGGATATATCCTTAAATAACTTGCCAAGCCATTAATTTATTTAGTAAGGCTTTATCACCCACGATGGCATGAGGGTCAACAGCTCTGAGTTTTTGGCGCATCTTATCTTTAGCTGATTTTGGGTCAACGACTTGCGGAAAAAGCTTGGAAGGCTTTTGAGGTTGCTCAAGATGCAATACAAAGCGTATTTTCAGTTTAGGCTTGCGTAATACTGTTGTTGCCATCACCTCAGATAAGCCGTCTGACGCATTGGCGCGAGCGGCAACCATACAAGCGAGTGTTCCTAATGCTTTTAACGCCATTTCATCAAAAATATCACTGCTTTTGAGGCGTGGATAGGCTCGATAATCTTTAGCCTCAATCAACCACACCTCATCTTGATGGGGAGCAAATGCCCAAACATCAACAGCGGCACACCCACCTGCAAAGTTTTGGAAGTGCCGAAGGTAAAATGGTAGCTCGTCAAACTTGCTAATTACCCAATTGGCTGGAAATTGATAGGTAAATAAACCTTCCTTAATATCTGGCATTTGCTTTTTCCTTATGGCAAAGCCAAATAACGGTCAGACTGAGCTAAGTCTTCATCCAAGGCACTAATATCACCAATATCTTCTATCACATTTCCTTGCTGAACAATGACTCCATCATCCTCTTTACTCAAGCCAAAATAGCGAGTCTGCACTTTTTTGTATTCTGGAGTGGCTTTCAAAATCTGTAACTCGCGCAGCAAGAATAAACTGTGAGTGGCGATGACCACTTGAATTCCACTGGCTGCAACATCCAAAATACTGCAAGCAATATCCTTGATTAACCGAGGGTTTAAATTAGCCTCTGGTTCATCCCAAAAAAGATAGCCGTTATCAAACAGTGCGCCTGTCGCAATAAGACGAGAGAGCATTCCCAGCTTACGCAACCCTTCTGCAACTAAGGGCATTTCCATACGCCCTTCTTTGCCTTTTAGATAAAAACGCCCATTTTTATCTAGTTCAATACTGCCCTGCATTGCAGTCTCAAGCGGTGTTAGTAACTTTTTGATTTGCTTTTCTTTGTTACCTTTGGGCATTAACGCACCCAATAATAAACAGGTGTCGTACCATGTTTCTTCAAAATCTAAATAATGGCCGTTGTAAACGGACACAAAATTAGGATAAATCGTCAGAAGTTCACGCGTGGGAAAATAAACAGGTGGAGTCTCTACCCAACTTATTGGCAACTGCTCAATATTAACTTCTGACTTACTTTGTGTCGCAAAACTAAACGATATATTCTGTGCTGTCTCAGCAAACACCAATTCAATTTCGCTACGTACGCGTCCAGAATTGCGACGAGCTAAACGCCCCAGTGTTTCTGGCCTAAATACATTAACTAGCTTATCAGCAAGACGTGTTTGGAGAATAGATTTAGTAGGTACACTATTATTGGGTTTACGCCCCTCTTCTGCACTCACGGCTAACACACTATAAGCCATCTTTAATAAATGTGACTTACCCGCGCCATTTTCGCCTACGATGACATTTAATCCTGCACTAAACTCAAGATCAGCATTAGCAAAAACCGTTAAGTTCTTGATTTTCATTAGCTTTAACATAATTAAATATCCAACTGTACTTGTTCGCCGCGTTGACCCACATCATTCATAGCCGACTCAATGCCGTTCCATGCGTTTATCAATTCGTTATAGGAGCGCGCTTCTTCTGTCCAGCCTTTACGCTCGCACAGTGTGTACAAACGATAACTTAGCACTCGAATAGACTCCATCAGTGAAGGCATGGCAGCTAATAACGCGCCTGTGGCTGTTTCGCCCTGATGGTTGAGTGTACGGATTAGGTGATGTAACGCCTCCCATACAGGCAAACGTTTATCGGTTTTTGGGTTCCAGTCTATAGGTAATTCTGCCCATTTTAATAAGCGTACTTTGCCTACACTATTTTCAATTACACCAGCCTCTTGTAGACCATTGACGCTGGTGCCTTTGGCGCGAGCCAATACTTCAGCATCACCATACTTACCTTCTGCCCAGCCCATACTTTCAAACCAATGCAGGCAAAACTGGGTGTCGTGCTCAAAGTCATCTTCTGCAAAAAAGCGATTAATGAGTTGCAAGGCCGTTTTAACGCCCATGTGCTTACCATCTGCTTCTAAAACAGCACTGTATTGACTAAATATAGCCATACCAGGCCCGATAATGGCTTGTGATAAATCCACAGGGGCGATGGGTGAGTTGATACCACCATGTGTCATTTCGTCAAGAGCTTGGGGTAACGCTGCGTTTAACTCTCTGATAAATTCGCGGCGTGAGATACTTGGCGCGTCAGCAGCGCGTTTACGGCATACTAAAACAATACTAGAGGCTAATGCGTTAGTACCCGCACCAATCATACGATTACTTAACTCCGTACGCATTGGCCATGTCCCTGTTAGTACAAAGCCTGCTTTTAATACCGCATCTAAAAAGGTCACCCATCCTGTAGAAGATGTGCCTTCATCATTTTTAGTTTCGGCTTGCTTAAAGGCATAATAAATGGTGACGGGAAAAGCTGGATGCGCTTGTTCAGCTAAATTGTGCATAGCCTGAGTCATACCATCTAAAAAGAAGGCTTCGGCTTTCTCTTTACTGCCATGACGATAAGGTGTGGCCACCAACTCTTGTTCTTTGGGAACTGCAATACTGGCGTATAAATTGGGAAATATTGGTCTTAGGCTTTTACGCAACCAAACATAAAAGAAGTCTGACAAATCCGCATAGCCAATATTATCGTAGTACGGAGGGTCTGTAGAAACAACTTTGTTTGTACTAATAATTTGCGTTTGAGCATCATATTGAAAGGCAAAGCCAAGTGATTTAGGTGTATTTTTCAAGGTGCAGTTTAAATTATCAACGGTATACTTCACGGCGTTAAGCCAACAAATACTTTTATCGGATAAAAAATTAGACTCAGGAAAGTCCCATGTCATTGGTATGGCTTGTCGTTTATATGTTTGCATAACTTGTTCGCCAGAAGGCTTCCAAGTAGCAATTGCACTACCATAATCAGCTAAACGGTCTATTGCAAAGGCTAAATAGACACCTACTGCCTGCGCGTAAGCAGTAGCACCTTGTCCACCCAAATCTAAAGCTATGTCATCATCAGCCATACCTTGTGCAATTGCGTCTAAACGGCATTTAGCTATAGCCTCTTGCACTAAATCAGAAAAGGTAGTGAGTGCAACTAGTTGGCGTGAGGTAAAAAGATCACTATATTTAGTAAGCCCATATAATTGTGTTCTTATATCTCGGGGATTATGATTGATCAGAATATCGGGCTTCCAAGTGGGAGTTATCTCATCTGCTAGTGCTTCATGTTGAATCGGAGGTGTTAAGTAAACTCGACCTCTAACACCCTCGGCCACAATTGCTAACATTCGTTGCCCCATTAACCCCAACTTCCCTTGCTCACGAATATAATTAACATGGATAGGGCTAGAACTCATCAAGCAGCCAAAATGCCCTCCTCTACCTACTTTTGTCCCTTCTTCTGCTTGTGCAGGAAGTTGACCTACTTTCACCTTAAAATGATAACTATCTCTATCTACCACTGGCTCCACGTATGCTTCTTTTCCCACTTTACTTGACAACACAAAAGTAGAAGCCAGCGGTACGTCCACATGGCTAAAAGCAGGATTAGGACTTTTAACAGTACGCGCCCACAACCAAGCAACAACCGTTAATTGTTGCCCCACTAACGGCTTTAAGTCTGGACGCTCAATAGCCATCTCTGCTGTAATTTCTATTTTAGGGTATAAATAACCAATGCGCTTTTGTGCCTCTTCACGCATCCATGTCCCATAACGACGTACGTCTTCTGCCAATCCTTTTGCACCTGTCCACTCTTCAAACACATCACGAGTGGCCTGCTTCTTAGTCCCCTTATCAGCCGCTATTTCTGGGCCAACAGGCGCACACCCTGCAAACTTAGGCGGTATTTCAATCATGGCTTTATTAATAGTAACGGCAACAGGATTTAAATCACTGGCGTAGCTTTCTAGCCCTAAACGCTGCGCTTCTAAGGGTATTGCACCTCCACCCGCAAACGGATCATGAAAGGCAGGCAGTTTATCGTGGTTAAATAACTCACTTGCTTGCGGATGACTTTTGTTAAGAGCGCAGGTTTCACGCCAACTCTTCCAAATTTCCTCACGAGCGGCCTGTAATACTTTCTCGTTATTGGTGTTTTCCCACAAAACCAAGTCGCGCATTATGCCAAACAAATGCTGACGTTCCACCTCAGCTTGTTCTTTGGTTTTATTACGTGTCCAGCCTCTTTCTCCACCAGGGTCATTCACCATTTGAGCGAAAATAACAGCTCGTGCCGCCGCTAACGGACGACGGGCCCACCATAAATGTATTCCACGAGGGTGTGCTCCAATACCTGGCTGTTTCTCACGCGCACATGCAATATTAATGTCATCAAGTGGTAAGGCAACTTCGATGAGTTTTTTGGGGGATTTTATGGAAAAAGACATTCAAACTTACTCATTAATTACGCATGTTGAGGCACTGTTGATTTTAACAGTAACTCACTTAGTTCTAGGTTAATGCTACTCACTGCCCAATCAGGCTCTTGGCTAAAGGGCTTATATACATAAAATGGCCCTTCATAGTGATCGCCATCGACAATGACAATCGCCAAAATAAACTTATCGGATTGATTTAAGCCGTAAAGAATTTCATTTCGGGTAACAGTAATGGTTGTTTGGCCTTTGGCGCGGCCTTTGACTTCTATATGACGTGATATTAACAGTTTCCCGTCTGCTGCTTTAGGGATACTGGTCACATCCCAGCCGCATTTTTGAGCAGACACGTCAATCACTTGATGCCCTAACGCATTTTCTGCCTGCATAACCGCTTGCATGGCTATTTTTTCAACACGTTGCCGTGCTTCAACATCAACGGTCCAACCCGTTTTCCCTTGCCGTTGTAGCAATAGACCTTGAGGAATAATCAGCGCACCACCAACAACTACAGGTGTTGCAGACACCATGTGGCGCATGGCTTCTAATTCCTTTTGTCGTAACTCTAAACGTGCGCTTAAATCATCAATAGTACGGCGAACATTGTCTATATTAAGACGAACATCTTTGCCTGCGGCCTTGTCATCAGTCAATTTACTATAACGGTCTGACCAATAGTTAATTTCCCGCACTAATCGCTCACGCACAGCATCCATTGTTTTTTGAATATGCTGCTCCTGACGGCTTTTTACTTCATCAAAATGCACAGGTACAAGATGAGTGGAGGCATGATTTAGGGCTATTTGTTCTAAGTTTTGTGTTAGCCACGGAGCATTAAGTATGTCTTGAATAAGCGCATGGTCGTCAACTTGTATTGGCTCTAAATCCAAATGCGGAGCTAAACCTGCGTTAATTGAATTGGCAGTGGAATCTATTTCCACGAACTGCATACGCCTAGAAATAACTTTATCACCAGAAACGCCATCCAATTGTTTAAAATCGGCATTGGATTTAACAGAGTGATCAATGATAAACATCACTTTTGCGGTGAGGCTCATATCATGTGAATTGACTAAAACAGCCCCTTGTTTGAGTTTGTTACGATGCTGCTCTAACACCATATCAGTAACACACTGCATTAACGGATGTGCAGGATGAATAAGGCTGGCCATTGGTGCATTCGCTCGCCCATTCAGTCTAACATACTGCTTTTCAAAGCAAATACGTTCGTAACGACGTAATACGGGGTTTGCATTACGTCGATCACGTCCAGAAATTTGTCTGTCGCGCTCACGAATTAAGGCAGGGACATGGGTGATTTCATAACGCCCTTGCTCACGATAACGAAATTCTCCGCCTAACTGCTGAAAAGCCTGATTAAAAAAAGCATGAATAAAGTAGGGCTGGAGTTTACGCGCCTCGGCTTTTTCCATTTCTTCCTTAACCGCAAATAAGCGTGTTTCATCAATGATTTCTTCACATAAGGCATGACGTTTAATAATACTTTGCAAGTGTTTCGTGTCTAATGCACCATCAACCACCCGATAAAGCTCTGCTTGTCTTTCTGGATTCTCCCCATAACGTATAGCTTCTATCAGTAAGTCCTTCAGGCTTTTATTTTCAAAAACCTCACCTAAAATATCAAACACACGTCCGCCAAGTGCTTGCCGCTCAATCTCTAACTTCTCAAAAAGACGTTGAAAGACATCCCCCTCACGGGTTTCTGCTGCCAACATATTCCACAAATGACAGACTTCTGTTTGACCAATACGATGAATACGGCCAAATCGCTGCTCTAACCGATTAGGATTCCAAGGTAAATCGTAATTCACCATGAGATGTGCATTTTGTAAATTCACACCCTCGCCTGCGGCATCCGTTGCCAGCAAAACTCTTGAGGTCACGTCATTACGGAATAACTCTTGTACCTTACGACGCTCTTCTTGTTTGACACCACCGTGAATCATCACCACAGACTCATCATTACCTATCAATCCACGAATTTTGACGGCTAAATAATTAAGCGTGTCACGATGCTCAGTAAAAATAATGAGCTTACGTTGACGACCCTCCGCATCACGCATTTCTGGGGTATTTTGCAAAATATTAGATAATTCATCCCATTTACGGTCCTGTCCTGAATGTACAACTCGTCTTGCTTTTTCTTCTAAACCTTCCAATATCATAATTTCAGCTTGTAACTCTTGTATCGTTTGGGCTGCTGTAGCTTGATCAAGTACCATTTCTTCGAGGTTTTCTTGTTCTGTACCGTTTAAATCATCAATATCTTCGGGCATAGCTACATTAAAAATATCCGCAAGGCTTTTCCCTCGACTTTTAAGTTTTTCCTCTTCCACTCGACGTGTCAGCTTAAGACGGCGACGTTTCAAAGATTGATAAATAGCTTCTGGACTAGAGGCTAAACGACGTTGCAAGGAGGTTAACGCAAAACCAACAGTACCTTTTCGTGCGCCATCTTGAAGTTTATCAGCACGATTCATTTCTTCCTTAACGTAATCTGTAACTGCCTCATAAAGAGCAGCTTCTATATCAGAAAGTTTGTAAGATGCTGTTTTGGCAATCCTCTCAGGAAATAATTTAGTACCATCAAATTTAAGCAAGTCTTCTTTAACCATACGACGCATTAAATCTGACACATCCACTTTATGTACACCATCACGAAACTTGCCGTAAAAACGGTCTGTATCTAGTAAGGACATAAACAACTGGAAGTCCTCTTCTTTTCCGTTATGTGGCGTTGCCGTCATTAGTAAAAAGTGGCGAGTTATAGAACCTAATAGTTCCCCAAGTTGAAATCGTTTTGTTTTATTGATTCGATTACCAAAATAATTAGCAGATAGTTTATGGGCTTCATCAACAATAATTAAGTCCCAATGAGTTAGCTTTAGTTTTTCGAGTAAATCATCATTTCTTGATAACTGGTCAATACGCGCCACTAGTAAATCAATATCATCAAAAGGATTACCACTCTGTGACTGCTCAATGTGCTCACGGGAAAATAACGTAAATGATAAGCCAAATTTTTGGAACATTTCATCTATCCATTGCTCCACCAAACTACCAGGAGCAACAATCAAGATACGTTGGGCATCTGCCCTCATTAGCAACTCACGAATCAATAAGCCTGCCATGATGGTCTTGCCTGCGC
>ERZ724506.868-NODE-868-length-10622-cov-3.319864_pt1 | contig 10622 bp, 4 predicted proteins | sample MGYA00376039_ERZ724506 | MGnify/ENA primary metagenome ERZ724506 (study PRJEB28724, sample SAMN07190887) | wastewater metagenome | isolation source: effluent of sewage treatment plant in Hong Hong | place: USA: Christiansburg, Virginia | collected 2016-03-01 ... | reverse complement strand
CGTAAGTTGAACAATCTTTACTACTACTAAATTTTGTAATGTTTGAATCTCTTAATATAATTTTTCGGCATGATCGTCGTTTTATTGGCTAGATGAATGCAAACTGATAAAATTAGCCGATACCTTTTAGCAACTACTGTATTTACGCAGGTTTGAATTATTTTTATATTTTTATTTGGTATGATTTTATCTATTATACTTTTGAGGATAGTTCTGATAAATGGTAGTTGTAATGGGCAGGCATGTTGGAAGATATATGAGTTATTATTGCTTTTATTTGTTTTTAGCTATTTAGATTTTAGATCTATGCTGATGCTTCGCTGGAGAGTTTTTGGATTTTTGTATCGATTTGATTTAATTATTCATTTGAGAGACTCTCAACTGAGGATAGCATATTTAAGATCTATTGTTCTACGCTGTCGATATATAGATTAACAGTTTATAGCACCTTTCCTTTGATTTCTTTCAGCTTAGTCAGAAATATGGTTCTCTCATTCTGTCTATACTTATATATTTATTTGAGATCATTTCCATTTGTAATGAGAGATTTTAATGTACTTTCCAAAGTTATTTGGACCTACTTATGCATATCAGATATACAATCATACACTCCATGAGTATTCTGCTGAATATGCTAACTTGTATGAATTTTCACGCAGGCAGAACACATAGGTAACAAACATTCAGGGCTTCGACAGAAATTTGCGAGGTTATTATTTGGATGGAATGCGCATTTGAGTTGCTTCATTAGAAAAAAAATAAGAAATTTACAGAAAATATTTAAAAGTATATACCTGTCTAAAATAGAAATAATTTAATAATTAAGTAACTTATAAAATATAGTATAAATTGAGGAGTGGGTGCAAAAAAATCATCTAATTTTATCGATATTTTTCAGTTTTAAGATTTTTGTCAAGGAGCTTATGTTGTAATCCTTCTCCTATTATGTTTATCTTAGTTCCATTTTGAGAGCTTTGTGAGATGGAAGCACTTTCATTGTGTTGTCTTTTCGTAACATTTTTGAGCTACCTTTTCGGTTTTATTTTTATGTGTCTTTTGATTTATTGTTGAGTAGTTATTATGTATATGTTTGATGATTTGCACTTTTTCTACGCATTGTCATCTTATCCACTATTTTACTTGTGTATTATTTATCATTTTTTAAGATATTTTGTCCTTATTTATGAGAATTCTATTTTTCTCTTTCCCTTTCCCTTTCTTTTTCTCTTTATCTTTCTTTCTACTTTTAACTTCGTACATCCATTGATGATTACTCATAGATCTTACTTTTTTTTCTCGGTAACTCAAGACGTCCATGATCTTAAAATACGATTATAAGAGAAGTTAAATTATCCATTGACATCTTAGTCATAGATTATGTCAAAATTTTAGATGATGCTTCTCCAATGTAGTCATTATTGTTCCTACGATGTGAATGTCTCTACCAAAAACATTAGGCTATTTCTTAATTTGTCAATTTATCAAATATTCCATCAGAGCCTAATATTACAAAGTCATGGATTTAAGAGTTTATTTAGAAGTATGTTATTTATGGTTTTGCAATTAAGACCTTGGGGTTGCCGCCATATTTTTAAACTTTTGCTTCGATATCTCCGAAAGAACGAGATACTGATAATTTACCAGGATTTATTCTAAAAGGGCCAGGAATACTAATCCCACTCTTTGTTTTGATGATAGATTGATAGATTTTGCCATTTGCTTTTTAAATTCTTGATCTTTCCATGGGAGAATCAGGCTTATGATCATATGACAAGGAGTAGACTTTAGATCCCCTCTCAGAACTCAAAATAGCTCTACTATCTCCAACATTAGCAATGTAACAAATTTAATCAATGATAAGGATAACAATAGCACAGCTACCAGATTTTTCAGGTGGATTCTGAGCTTCCGCTAACTTCATGAATTAATTTTAAGCTTTCTTGAACCCAGCCTTAAGTGCTTATATAGGTTCAACAGGAAAATATTGATTTTCTGTGATCTAACTAAAATAGCAATTACATATTTATGCATATTATCCTTGAGAAAATTCGAACAAGCATCACCACCATGTCCATCAAAAACCCCAAAATAACTGCATTTTGGCCATTTACCCTTATAGTTAGGTTTCGTAATATTCATGATTATGGATACGCGATCTTCGTTATAATCTTTAACCATCCCATGGAATGTATTGACAGCATATCCTTTTATTGTCCCATTACCTTTTTCGACAAACTTTACTGGTTATACTCTTGGTATCACCAATTCTCTTTTATTGCTAATCATACTCTTTTTCAATATGAAAATTAACGATAATAATATAAGCTTTTATTTTTTATTCGGTTTTTGGAATTTTTATTTATTTTAGCATTCCATTATTTATATATGTAGTCATTTATAGTCAAGGTGGCTATTTTTTTTTTACTGTTTCCCGATTATTTTTTAAAACTTTTTTAATCTAATATTTCTTAGATTTCTACAATTTGATTATTTATATAGATATTTTAAATAAACCAATGGCAACCAGAGCTAAGTATACAAGACTCAGACAAGAAGACAAGAAAGAAGAAAAGCCAGATACTGATATTCTTATGAGATTCAGTCCTTCATATGGTAAATCTATCTTTTATATAGGCCGCTATATTAGTAGAGCCCTTACATTATTCTTTGGAGAAGGAAAAAGCTTTGTTACTGTCAAAGCCGCTGATAGACTCATGGATAGAGCTTTGTGGGTTGCTTAAGTTCTTAAAAGAAGAGTTCAAGGACTTCACCAAATCACTTAAGTCAAAGAACGAGAGATTGTTGATGTCTATGAACCAAGAGAAGAAGGTCTTTTAAGAGTCGAACAAAAGAGGTTCCTCACCATCATTGAAATTGTTTTAACCAAAGAGCCAACTGCATAACAAAAAAAAGCACCTGGATATCAAGCTCCTTTTGAAGGAAAAAATTAAGAATTCCTTACAAAATAAAAATGGGAGAAACAATAAGCTGAAAGAAAATAAAAAATTGGAAGTAGAGGAGAGAGAGGAGGATAAAGAAGATAAACTGAAGGTGGAAGAAGACAAAACAGAGACAATCGTGACAACAGAGATAACCGAGACAACAGAGAAACCAAGCCTTACAGAGATAACAGAGATAACAGAGACAACAGAGACAACAGAGACACCAGAGATAACAGAGACACTAGAGGAGGAGAAAGAAGACGTGGAAGAAATTGAATATATCAATTATTGAATCAAAAATAATAAATAACTTATTGTTTATATACTTTAATTTATTTATCTTTATTTACTCAGATATCATTCATTATTTAATAGGACGAACTTCTTCATAAAATTAACAACAATACACGTAAAACCAATTCATTATGAAACCAGAACTATTAAAATCTTTATCTCTAACCAAATTTTTCCATTTATACTTATTCAAGCAACAGTTGATAAAAATTAATATGATGAAACCAAGTTTTACTCAGCACGAACATTCAAAGCTAATTAAGATACCACATTGATAAAAAGAAATATTTTGTAGATAGTTAACACTTATAATTTTCTTCTTTTTACTCTAATTTTTATAAATACTTCCATATGAGAAAAAAGAAATAATTTTAAGAATTTATTAGAAAAAGAAAAAAATCCAATATAAATTTTAGTTTATCTAATACTCCTTTATTTTCAATGAAAGATATGACATAAGAACCCAAATTCTATTATCGAAATTATATTAATTTTTATCTCGAATTTACATCATCTAAAAATATCCACCTATTTCATTTTAATTTTAGGTCTCAAGATCTATAAATTAACTGTTTTAATTTTCTCCGTCATAGGGAGGCTTTTATTCTTTTTTTGATATAATTATAATTTTCTTATTATCGTTTTAAATCTGATTGTTGTTTTTTATTGAAACAGAAATTTTTGAAGATTCAAATTGGTATGTCCTTTCTAGGATCAAAAAATTGATCCAAAAGAAGCTGTATTTTTGAAAATTGGAAATTGACAATAAATCCTCCTCTTGATTTTTATTGTTAATCATTAGTTATATCTTAAAAATGCAAGAAAAAAACTCTAGAATTTTTAAAAATAAATGGAGCAGAGAAGTAAAAGATCCATAATTATAGGAAGAAAAGGAACTCTAAGAGCTCTCTAAGTAAATTAAAAAATATGGTTGGAAATGCATTTCCTAAAAAATGAATTTAAGCTTTCCTGATCGGAAGAGATCTTCAAAACAGTGTCGGGAACACTACATTAATTTTACAAAAATTGGTAGATAGGGAGCTAATTTGTTAGACTGGACAAGAGAAGAGGATGATGTGCTATTGCAAAATTATTTGTCATATGGTTCAAAGTGGGTCTAAATATCAAATTTTCTTCCAGGGAGGTATCGAATTTCTTATCTAAAGATCTTAAAATAGTGTTAAAAATCACTTCTACTGCTCTCTTAGAAAACTATTAAGAAGAGTGAACAAAGTGAAAAAACAAACTTAAAAAAAAGGAAAATTATTCCAATAAGGCACAATCTACAAATTACTTGAAACTTAAGTAGGGCACCAAAGAGAAATAAAGAGTCAAATAAATGAAGAGAATTAAAAGCAAGAATTTATTTGGAATCTAAAATACAACTTGCTTAAGTTATCGTTTATGCCCTAGACGAATATATATTAAGAATAAGTTATGAATTTAGTTAATAAACTTAATCTTTATAAGTCTATGACAAGATTCGATCATGTAAAAAAACATAAAGAAGGAGTTTGCTCCAAAAGAAAACGGTTTCCCCCGCTCTATCTGAATTAAAATCAAAATAAAGAAGAATATAAAATAAATGAAATGAAAAGTTCATCAGATAAGCAGGAAACATTTGAAGAATTCTCATACAACATTTAGAAAGATTTAAATTTAGAAAAATTTGAAAACTTTGATAGGTCACTTTTGATCTAAGACTCCTACCCTCAAATTGGTCGATAAGTTTTAAGATAAAAGGATTTAGAGTTCGAAATGAGCTAAATTTGTAAAATTCCATACAAATCAGAACGATTTTACTTCGAGGAATGGTACTGAATATTTTTTTTTGTTTATTTTATTTATATTCGTTATATCTGTGATCGCAGTTTTAAATGCCATCTTTTTTATATTACGCTAGCTTTACCTTCTTCGATTTTTTACGATACGCAGAAATTTTATTACTGATTTCAACAACGTCTTCCTTATAGAATATAAATTCACTAAATATTTTTTTCCGTAAATATAATCTAAATTAGCCTAAATAGTTGGGTTCACTCTCGAATTCTTTAATCAATAAGTGGAGATGAAAATTTGCTATCTAGTCTTGCTGATCTTTAACCAAAAATGAAACAATATTTCGGGATTGAGCTTAATTAAGTATATTTGATGATTGGTATTGATTTAATGGATAAATTTAGGACAAAGAATTATCTGGAATATTCTCCTTTTTATAATTCACCTTACTATATAATAATTAATATGTATCGATATTTATAAAATCAATCTATCGTAAAAATATCCAGGAATAATAGGATCATAGAATAAAAAAGGAAGTGTCTAAGTTATTTACTTAATCATTAAATTATAATTGGAAAGGGTCCATTTATCCCTAGTTTTTAATATCTATCTTTTTATCTATTTTTATTGCTTTTTGTATTGGTGGAAATTTCTTTAATTTTTATTCTATATATTATAGGCTTTTTTTACCTCTTAGATTAAATCGGATTAAAGTTATTTGATATTTTATTGATTTTTATGGGTTCCATCACAGGAAGGGATTCCAATATCACAATTTACATGAACCTCAATAAGCAATTCTATGTTGCTGGGGAATATGTGGAAGGATAAATCTATCTTGATGTCAAAACTGATAGAAACTATAGCAATCTTTGTATCAAGCTATAAGGAGAGGAGTATGTTTTCTGGAGTTAACATCATGGGAAATACGATAATAGGATATATACGAATACTTATAAAAATTATGCTGGACACTTTTTAGTTGCAGATTTTCATGGAGTTGTCAAAACTGGACAATATGTATTTCCTTTTAGTTTTCTACTTCCGTCGATGATGACAGGATCATTCTATTCAAGTAGACTTTGCTATCTAAAATATATTTTGAAAGCAGTTTTAGTTCATCAGACTTCAGAACGAGAAAATCAAGTTTATGAAATGTTTCTGAATATTTTGTAGCCTCCTCGAATGACGATAGGATCAACAACATATTCAAACAATGTAAACTCGAAATGTTGTGGCTGTTGCAAAGATTATGGGAATATCGCAGTTTCATTAACATGCGATAAAAATTTTGTCAGAAATGGTGACCCCATCAGAGTTACAGGGATTATTGACAACTCTAATGGTAAAATTAGAGTAAACTAAGCGAAGGTAATATTTTAACAAAACATGATTAAAATTGCTTCAAATTAATATAACACTCAGTTTTATACTGAAAAAGAATATACACTTCATACAGTTCGAGCTCCCACAGCAATAGGCTAACGACAATAGTTTAATTTTAATGGAAATATTCCAAATGATATCATCGATTGTACCGCAATAGGGAGGATAGTTGCCCGATACTTTGTTCTTCATTTGGATACTTCTTATGGATGTTGTGCTAATACCTCTGAAGCTTACCTGCATTTGATTGTGCATAGTAAAACTCCTGTGGTGGTGGAAAAAAAAACTATTAATATGCCTGCTGGATGGTACCCGAAATCATTTCCCAAAGTTACTTGTGAATATATGAATCCATATGCATATGCTCCTCTCCCACTGATACCTTTTCTGAATTTACCAGGAAATAGCCAGGTCCAGACCAATTTAAACTTCTAAAATCAAATGCAAGAAATGCAAAGGAATGTAGGATACGAGTTAGGCAAACAAATAGCTTTCCAACCGCAAGATTATACGAATTATCAGCCACAGTATTATGGATAGGACATATTCTCTTAAGAACAAAGAATCCAACAGGGATATCAACCATATTTTTCTACTCGCAGCTAAAACGACATGCTTCTTCAAGAGAAAAAATGATAAAAATTAAATTATTTATTTTATTACTTTATCAATCTTTAAATTAAATTTTCTTCTTATAATATTCATGAATAGAAGAACGAAACATCAGAAGATCCATCAAAATATTACTGCGGGCTAAATATAGATGCTCGATACTGATTATTCTTGGACTACTTTAACTGCAAATTAACGTAAAAAATGCAAGCAGAAATTTGATACCTATAAGCCACCTAACTCAGATAAAATTTCTAAATATGAACTCCATCGCATGATCAGGGAAATGGGGAAGGATTTGAACGAAGAATAAATACTAGAAAAAATATGGGAAGCTGATCCAAAGGGTCAGGGATATGTAAGTTTCGATGCCTTTTTGAAAACTATTTAAAACTAGAAGGAGAAAAAGTTCGTTCAAGTGACTAATTTTATTGGGCTCACATTCGACTCTATTTTAAAATAGCAGAGAGCACATTTGTCAGATAATACACTCGAGTAGATAACATGGGATTTTCTTAAATCTTACTTGTCTTAGAATTTTTAAATAGAAATAAATATAAATTCTTTAGCAGGTAAAAAGTCTATAGCTAAATCATTAAATAGAAACTAGTTTATGAGTATCTTCTCTTGATTACGTAGGTGATTGTTTATAAAATTTAATAAAAGTACTTATCTATAAATTACATCAAACATCAAACGAAGGCATTGAAGTTTCTATCAGAAAAACTTGCTTGAATTCTTTGTGACTAATACGACTAGCCATCGATGCCAAAGACACCAGGCATTTGTGCATCCAATGGTTCTAATCTAAAACTAGTGATCATTCGATGCTGAAATTTAAATCCATCGACAGGTTTACGTTGTTAGGCATCAAAATGACCTCCTGAATCAGAACTCAAAAGATATTTTGCTAACTGAACTCTGCCAGTATTCCTTGTCAAAAATTGCATATCTATATATTGTTAGTCTAAGTTTAGTAAAGGAGCAATTTTATACTTTTATGATATATAGGGGATTGTACAGAAGATAGTATGAACAAATGAATCTTATACTGTGATGTAGTTAGGATTATTTTATAGATTTGTCTCCAAAGGTGGCATCTATTTCTGAATTGTAGAATAAGTAAGCCTACCCCTGTATCTCTTCATTTTTAAGAGAAGGTAAAGGGCGTATACCTCAAATCTTAGGCTCCCCAAACATCGCAAAAATTAAGAGTTCATGTCCAGATCAGCAATAATGGCCCATTCAAGAGATAAAAATGAATAGATCGGTTCCTTTACTTTTTCAAGTTAAAATTTCTGAATATTAGAATAGTTACTGTTAAGTTAAATTTTTTCACATTTTTTTTTATCACCAGAAATATACTCTCTTCATCTTTACATAGTTATTTTGCGTATTACATTTGAGTTTTTGCAAATGCATTTCCACTACCTGCTGGAACATGAGTAACAGGAACTTCACACAAAGAGTTCACATACTAATGCATAAGACCATCCCCTGAAACAATAGCAATCCCACAATATTAATTCTTATTAATAGTTTTAAGATGCTCTAAACAATGATTTCTATGTTTAGTGGCAAAGATTTAAGGTTAAAGATTAGTATACTTGATAAATTTGAGGATATTGTTCAGATGTTTCTTGGAGTTTGATCCTGCATTGGAATTAAAACATATGAGTAGTTTTAGGGATTATTGTGGACCTCTGTTATTAATGAGAGATACAATAGATTTTTATATCTTTGACCAATTCTAAAAATCTCTTATTTATAAACTTATTTATTCAACATACCTTCGTTCAGAACTAAATAGTTTCTTTCTTCGCGGGTACGAATATAGCGAATACTGCAGATAACCTTCAGTGGTCTTTTATTTTAATATAAATCCAATCATGTCATGAGTATTAATCTTGACACCTTCAGTTTTCAGCTAATTTTTATCAATTTCAATCTATTTTTTAACTCCCTTTATGTAAGAATTAAATTTTAGAGGTAACTAATAATTTGTTATAGGTATTTTTTATTCCTCCTCCTCTTTCATTGATAATTATTAATAAAATATAATCTACATATAATATCTATTGATAATAAAATACAAAGAGATTCAAAATCAGCATCAGGCTCCTTGTGCGAAAGATTAATTTTCTTGCTGAAAGTGCTGATTTTCTTTGAATGCCGAGAATAACGTAAACATCACGTGCAAGGATTATATCACATTGTTATCACCTTACTTGTGGACTGGGATATCTAGGATATTGCATGCTACTCGGCTGTACTATTCCAAGGTTAAGTCAATTTCTTCACTAGGTACATTAATCTCTGAGAGGATATCTTCGACTTATTGGGGCCACACTTGCATTAAGCTCTCAATATCTGGCATACGTTTTGTATAGGAAACTGATGGAGGTTGCTTGCTTTTGTGAATATCTGCAACTGAGTTAATCCATTACAAGATATGTTTAGGATTCTTCTCAGCTGATTCTATGCTATGAACCTTTGTATATTTATTTTATTGATATTTATTTGTGTTGTTTCTGATCATCAGATCTATTTTTGCTTTGTCTGACTGATTTAAAGCAGGTTCATCCTAAATTATGAAAAATTTTTACCACAACATAGAGACCTAGAGTTTCAGGCTTACCATCTGGCCTTGGCATTTTCAAAAAAGCATCAACCTCTCCAATAGCTGGAATATAATCAGGAACAAATGCCTTCAATTTAGAATCAATATCCATGGTGGTAGGTGTAAATCTCTGGATAGATTTAAAAAGTTATTTTAATTAATTACTAACTTGTAGATTTGCATAGTCTGAAGCCTGATAACCACCTTCAGCTACAGTTTTAGAATTCTAGTAATTGCCACCTTTTACTTTAGATTGCCTGATATCTTCTTTTTGACCTGCAATAGGATCAAAATTACCAAACTAATCTTGTTGATCAGACCCTGATTATATTTCAGAACCAGAAACTTCGATCTGTTCATCTGCGTGTTCGTTTTAAATTTTCTCTGTTCTGTCTGCCATATCAAAATTATTTAAATTTTTTATAAGTAAGTTTCAAATGCGGATATAATTAATTAATTTATGTTTATAGAAATCATATATTTCTATCTCTCATTTATTTGTACTTTAGAGCAGTTCAGTCATCATCAGATCCATCTTCTTCTTCTCGCTCCAGTTCAACAACCCATAAAATCATCTGTTTCTATGTAAAATGATTTAGTAAAATCTCGAATAACTCTGGATTGTGATTCTTAACAGCTACCATTGATTTTTTTAATAAATTAATCTCATCTGTATCCTATATGGAAGCTAGGCTGTTTTTATGATAGAATTATTCATTCCAGAAGACGACTTCTTCATCATTTGATGAAATACCATTTTATTAATTTTATTCTTTCATTTCAAAACCTTCATCTTGTTTTTAGATATTTAGATACATTCTTTACTCATAAAATTCTTCTTTTCTTTCTTTAATTCTCTTTTTCATCTCATAATATTAAAACATTTCTTCTTGTCCTTATTTTTCTTATTGTTCTTATTTTTCTAATTGTTCGTATTGTTCAAATTGTTCTTATTGTTTTTTTTTGTTTTTTCCATCTTGTTTTTA
>ERZ724506.867-NODE-867-length-10623-cov-4.296461_pt1 | contig 10623 bp, 4 predicted proteins | sample MGYA00376039_ERZ724506 | MGnify/ENA primary metagenome ERZ724506 (study PRJEB28724, sample SAMN07190887) | wastewater metagenome | isolation source: effluent of sewage treatment plant in Hong Hong | place: USA: Christiansburg, Virginia | collected 2016-03-01 ... | reverse complement strand
TAGAGATAAATTTAGAGAATTTAAAATAGAATATTCGAGCACGCCGATATCTCGAAGCATTACCAAACCCATCATATTAAAATTAGTGATTAAGTAATTAAAACTACTTTTATTAAATCTTAAAAATTGACTAATAAAACCTTTTACTTAGGCCATGGATTTTAAGGGACTTCTCTCATGTATTTTCCTTTTTTTAATTTCCTTCTCGAGAGAGGAAACATTGTATTATGGTAAATTAGGGGAATGGGGCTCACAACTAAAATCGAATATCCTTCGATTGAGCAAAAATAAGCATAGTAATTTTATATGAAGGGCATTTAATGTATCCTTGACTATTATCAACACAAAAATATCATTTTCATCAGCCATTCGTTTAGTGGTTATCTTACCATGAGATTCCTAATTCAGTATGGGAACAAATATAATATTTAAAAGTGTATCCTTCTTTCTCCCATAGGGGTCACTCCTAAAGAAAAAGATCATAAAAATCAAATAAATACAATATCAGACTTTTTCCATTCGCTCAAATCGGGGCTAGCATGGACTTTTCATGTCACAAAAAGAAGTTTTTTGAAGCACTTGACCCAAAATTTAAAGAAAAAATATCTGATGAGTACCTTTTTAGAATATGAGCTCCAATCAAATTAGATTGACTTATTAACTGATCTCTTTTCAGTCTTGTTGAGTATTCCTGGTGGGTCATAAAAATACTTTTACCAAATAATTGAACCGAGGGTCCTCCCAAAAACTAACCAATCAATCTAAGAGTTAATTGAAACTAATTCTTAAAATATTGATTTTGAAATTGCATTTGTATATGGTGGAGCTAAAGATTGGGTTGATAAACAAGGTGCTTCAGGGTTAAGTAAAAGACTAAATCGGTGTTCAATTAAAATGTTAGAGAATTGTGACCATTTGCTGCCATTGTACACAGATTCGCTTAAAAATTGTCTCAGAGAGTTACTTTAATGATTTTTTAAACTGCAACCTTTATAGATTAATTAAATATAAAAACAAAAAGTGTAGAAGGTGGGGTTTGAACCCACGCCCTTTCGGAATAGAGCCTAAATCTACCGCCTTAGACCACTCGGCCACTTCTACTTTCTATCATTATCAAACATAATTTTTATTAATAAATCTGCCATCTCGAACAAAAATTTGTTTTACTTCTTATAAATATCTTTATATGTAAATAAATATAATAATGAATTTTAACTCACATAAATCATTTCTTTCTTCCTCTTGAAGCCATAACTGCTTTCTCTTTCTCTTTTTATTTTTGTCTCTGTCTCTGTCTTTCCATTTATCTTCGATCTTTTTCTTTATCCTCCATCTCTGCTCTCTCATCTAGCTCATCAGAAGAAAGGCCTTCAGAGCTCAAATCTTATTCGCTCTAACTTCCGCTGCTTGATTCTTCATTTGCATAGTCACTTGAAGATTCACTATCTTCGCTCTATTAGTCCTCCAAAGACTAACTTTATGCATGGAAGCTTTCATCCTAATCTTGTTAATTCAATTATTATTATTGATCTGCTTAATCCCAAGCCATCCAGGCACCATCAAGGACGAACTTTTTAAAATCTTTTCTGATAATACCTAAGAATTTAGTCCAATTCAAATTCTTTCCTTGGTCATAGAAAATAATATTTTAAGAATCGAGCCAATCTTTCACTTTTTCGACATCTTTGATTGGGATAGAGCTGATCTTCATAAAGTTCTAATAATCTTTCATCACGAGTATCATATCAAAACTCTTCACATTTGAGTACATTCTTTCAAAACATGCGATTTAAATGTCATCAATGGCAGCAATAAAGAATCTATTCTCAACAACATTTATTAAACATGTTTTAGTTGGCTGAAGCAAACTGTTGTTGTTGAAAGGATTTCCATAAAAACCTGCATCTCTGTCAGGAGTTTAAAATGAGAACTTTTTTCCAACAAATTATTAGCAAGATTTCATAAATGCTTTGAATTACTTATCTAATTTTCTTCTCGTCTATTTTTGCCTCTATTAATCATCCTCATCATCACCTCCATACCCCCTTCCTCGGCCACCAACATCTTCCGTATTGGGTCCTCCTTCAGAATAAAACTGTATATCTTAAGATTTCTTTTTTCCTATAAGAATAGGTTCATGAAGTCTAAAATGAATAGCAGCAATAATCTCTTTTTCACAGGGCTGGAAGAAAGCATATTTTATATTTGAGAATGCTACATCAATAACTTATCCCTTTGAAGACTTATATTTAAAACCATTTAAATGGCATTCTAAAATACCTTTCACTTTCTTTTGACCAATACCTGGTCTAGCGAATAAATCTCTCAAAATAGGTCTTTTTCCCTTATTTTATTTAATGAGCTATTGTTAGACTATGTCTTATTTAGCATGCTTTTAGCTCAGATCAAGTTTCACTCTCTTCTGGAGAGTTTTAATTTGTTTTTCTAAATCAGCAATTCTGGCGACTTGAGCACTTCTGAAGACCATTTACTTAACATAAATGCATGCTTAATTGAATCTCGGAAAAGTTAGGTTTGCTACTGTTCCAGGAAGATGGAAATTAAATCTTAAAGATGAGTATTTTCCTTCATCATTCTTGACTACACTCTTTAAAGTATGTATATGGAAAGGAACATGACGACCATTGATAGGTAATAAGATTGTGTTATTTTTACTGTCCACATAGATTTGATTCTTTTTCATCTACTTTGGTAAATCTTCTCTTGATTTATAGCTTTATAACTTAGAGCATTAGATATTTTTTTGTTTTTTAAATCCTCCAATAAAATTTTCATTTACTCTCTATTTTAATTCTTAAAGTTTTTTCTTTTTCAGCTCCATTTGATGTTATGCTCTTTTCTTTTGATTATTTATCTTTGAAATTGTGGCTTGAAGTTTAGGCGCTCCTCTCGTTGTTGGTCTACCTTACGAATGAGTGCCAATGCTTTGATTTCTCCTTGATTATTTTTTTTGATCATCTTAATCTTAACCAAGCTCATAAGAAACATCTGAAAGAGATGTACTGGCTTAAGATGTTAAAATCTATTGCCCTTTTTCAGTCACAACAACTGTATCTACGATTTGTACACAATAGTTTTTAGTTCCATTTTTAGTTTAATATTTTAAGTTTGGGAAATTACAACTAATTACAAATGAATGCCCTATTTATATAATTCTTTTATTATCTTTTGTGATTTATAACAAAGGTTCTACAAGAAAAACTCCGATTCCGAAACCAAAAGAGGCTGGAGCTTCAACTTCGGGTAGATGCTGTTTCATAAATTGAACTGATTTTTCGTAAATCTGATCTAATGTTACTCCTGGCTTTAAATTTTGTTGAATAACCTTACAAAGTGTAAGAATTTTTTTATAAACTGCCTTTTGTTGTTCATTAGGATCAATTAATAGTGTCCTGCCAACATACGAGTTATAGCTTTTATATAAAGCACCTAACCCAAGTACTATACAATCGGACTTTAAAGCAGTTTAATTAGCCTACTAAAAGAGCCGAGTAGAGTAAGTTCCTCCACTTTGAACATTAATTGCAGGGCCTACATCAACAAACTACTTCGAAATAGTTAATCCTGTATTATTAGAGCTAAGTTTCACTGAGCATTTCTTTAGTTATGCTTAATTGCTGAGCAATTATTGCATGTTCTTAGTTAATTGACTATGCTTGACTGAAGTTCCTGCATCAATCACTTTTTAAATTTCTTTAATAAATTTGTTCAAGAAATATGTTGATACAACTGAAGATTTCTTAATATTTTCTATTTATTAAGCATCCTTTTTCACAAAACACTCGTTAAAAAAATGTGATATGTCATATGGAGTATAGTTCTTTTTTTAAATAAATTTTTGAAACTATTAGGCCACTACTCCTGTTTTCGCATCTTTAATGAGCATTCCAATTTTAGGAGCTGCACTTGCACCATGTAGATCTGTCCAAATTTTCTAGAAGGAGTTGAGATTATTTTATTCTTTAGGAACAAATTTCAAATTATATTTTTCCGCACTTGAATTGTTTTTGATCGAATTTAAAAAAGTAACTAAGTTATAAATTATATACTTTTCCTCTAAGATGTGAAAATAATGATCTGGTTTCGTGTGATGTTGAGAATGGTGTCTGTAAGGTTATAGGCGGCAAAAAGCCAACTGACGATGGCCACTGATTTCTAGTTAGCTGCACTTGCCTTCCCGTTGACCAGGATGATGCTATCTATTTAGCCATCAAATTTCTAAATCGAAGAGTTTGTACGTTTGCCCAAGTGTGGCGTATTCTTTCGAGGTGGTTGAAGAAGACCTCTGGCGGGACTTATGATGTTTGCATATGATAATAATGTTGAATTTATTAAAAATTGGCGCTTATATAATCCAAATTTAACATTAGAGGATTGGCTCTATATATGAGAATGCTCTAGCTCAAATTAATTAAATAGAGGTAATCCAATTGCTTTATTCCTGAGCGATAAGTTTCTCTGGAAAATAACTTATGTTTTGAGGAGATAAAAATATAGCAAGGACTCTATTTTTTCTTCTAATAGAGTACACTGATTATAATTTTTTATAAATCTGTCCAATATAAATATAAAACTTATACAATGTCAGTGTAAAAAACAAAAACAAAAACGAAACCGTAATAGGAGTAAGAGCTCGGTACGGGTAATGCTTTCGATAAACTCGTAGATGAGCAATGGAAGAGTGAAGATGATTATAAAAAAGCCATAGTAGCCCTGTAACTCCAAAACTAAAAATATCGAAACTAATTATATGAACTGGGGGAGACAGTTAATAAAATATTAGATAAAACCAAGGTTTCACAAGCAAATAAAAATACCCTTCCTAATTTAGATCAACAATTTGAGTTAGTAAAGAAATAATTACACAATGTTAATCAGTTTATTTAAATTTATCAGAAATAGTTAAACTCAATGGGTGGGAAGAAGAAGCAAGAACAGATGGATTCAATGGCTAACACATAATAAATTTTAAAGGCAAGAGTTTAAGAGTTGAACTCATTAAAAAAATAAGTGAGATAAATATCACATAAGAATAAGGCATTATAATACAAACTTTTATAGTACAACAAAAGGAATAAAGCCAAGAGTTTAGATCAACAAGCTCTACAACTAAAATAACTGATCAACGAGAATAAAAATTTAAAGGCTAAACTAACTTAACTTTAAACTATGCATTAAAAGAAGCAAGTTTGGTTAAAGAATAACATTAATAGTGCCCAGGACCTATAACAGAAAGTGAAATAACAATAATCCAAGCTACCCAAAATAGGATCACGTGGATCTTTGAGGGAAAGATCAGCATAATCTCTACCAAAACTTCAAAGTGAGAAAAAAATATATGCGAAATGGTTGTAAAATACTAAAGGAAAAAGTAGTTCTCGCTTGGATAAATAACTATAAGATCTAACAAGAGTTAATTAAATGGTTCAAGAGAAAATAAAAGCAACAAACTAATAAATAAACCAAATCAAGCTAGCAACACAGAAAATTAAATAAAAAGTGTAATCAAATTAAATCTAGCTCATAGATGAAGATGTAGATGATGGAAATCCTAAAAAGAAAGATGTTGGAGTGATGGCTTCCAAGAAATTGAGGAAGGTGAGGAGAGAATGGGTTGGGAAATTTGATACTTTGAGATTTTCAGATTCAAGATCTATAAGATAATAAACAAGGGTTTATAAAGTGCTTTTTAATACAAATGGATATTATCAATTCTTCTATTACTCAGTTAAGGATAAGAATAAAACTTATGTAGGGAAACTACCTTTTGATACAAATTCTCTAACTTCCAATGGTAAGTAGTCTACTTTTACAGTGGAATATCCTGATTTTATTAAAGGATTGAGACTAAAAATAAATCTTAGGACACAGAGAGTCCTTGAAATGTCTTTAACATCAAATTTGGGAGTTCAGGGATAATTTGCAATATAAAATATTCAAAATGTTCAGCCACCTGCCAAAGATTCGAAATAGAAATAGAAACCTCAGACAAAACCGACGACAAGCAATAAAGATGATCAGACTTAGGTTTATTATGAAATGGACATCAAGCCAAATTAGGCTATACAATGTATTTTTGGTTCCTATGGAATGAAGACAGACTAAAAGAAGAATATTAATGCTGTATGGCTTGAGGGACTTGGAGTTGAGCTAATTGAAGATTTTGTATAAGAAATGATTTGATAGAAAATTGTTTAATAAAATATTCTTATCAAAAATATTTTGATGGATAAATTAAAATCTATTACCAAGGGCACAAGATCTATCGTAGATTTCTAATGGAGATTCGCAGGTAATCAATATATTAATTCTAGTATCCACTGCAAATTCGAGGCTTCTAAATCACTCCTAATGTTTTATTCAAGTAAAATTTGTCTTGAAAGATGATAGCAATTCCACATCATAATTACAACTCGATCTAAGCATGAGCGAGTTCAACTAATTCTACCGGGAGATGGAAAAAATAAGTAATATGATATAAATAGTGAATTGATTTAATTGAAATAAAATGTTAATCACTGAAATATTGTATCAATGCTATCATTAATCCAGGTTTATGGAACGGTTGAGGGGTTGCCCTTCATCAAATTATTCAATTTTCTTGATTTTTCTGGCTTACAAGAAGTAGTTATTGTATTCTTTCAAAAACTGATAGATCTCATAACAAATAAAAATTACGCAACCATTTATAGCATACCGATGCATCTTGTTAGCCACATCAAATCCTTTATTTTATATTTTAGTAAACTTCTTATCTAGTTTATCCTTGAATTTATCACTGAAAAATTTTATCCCTGATCTATTTAACCAAATTAAATGTGATCGCATGTATTTCTAATTTTTATATGTTATTTATAAATTTAGTAATAATTATAAGTTATTATTTTTACAACTAAAATTATGAGTGATCGAGTACTTTCATCATGCTCTCATAAGTTTGTAGCAACTAATTGTAAAAAATGTGGGGTTTACTCTCATTCTTTGGATCCTTCTGTTAAGACTAACTACTATGATAGTTTCCTCAATTGTTCAGCTGATCGCTATCTTAAACACATGCGTAAAAGGATATCTAAAACTGTCGAATGCAAAGAACTACATGAATCTACTTATATTCTCCTGTAGTCTATTTGTGATAAATTCGAATTTACCCTCGAAACTCTAGCTCTAGGAATTTATATTTATGGGAAGACTTATAAGAATCATGACAAAGATGAGAAATTTTGGGCATCTGCCTGTCTCATAGTTGCAAGCAAAGGAATTTAACTAGATAAGAGAGTTCCATATCTAAATCGATATCAGAGATACGCAGAGAAGTCATTTAGTCAAGAGGAGTATTAATTGGCGGAAAAGAATATATTCGAATAACTAGATTTCGATATTCAATATACAACGTTTGTGAGTTTTTTAAATTTTTATTTAACAAATGGAGTCATTTTCAAAAGCGATTGCTTAAATCTAGCCATACTTAAATATGTTGAGGATGATATGATTGATAAAGCTAAAGATTACATCAAAACAGGAGAGTTTCTAGCTCATGAACCATAAAAATTGGCTTTGTCCATTGTAAAATAAATAAGATTGAAGTTTAGATTGGAGCCATGGAAAAAACAGCTCTAAGTTTTGAGTGGGTTCGCTGATGAAGATATTAAAGTTATCTCAAAAAATAATATAAGTATTTTGAAACCACTTGCAACAATGAACACAATCCCTTACAAACCAAGAGAGAAACTCTCAAATGTATCTCTAGGATCGATGTCAATAAACTCTCTTCAATTGTCTTTAAACTTGACAGAGGATAAAATGAAGCCTAGTAAGAAAAAATTTGAAACCGCAATAAAGTTCTAAAGTACAATGAGGATTCAGAATATAAAATAAAACTCAAATAAAATAAGTCAATAATTGCCCTTGTCAGCCTTAAGAAATCAAGTTCTCTCTTCGAATAAATACGTAAATGGTTTGTTTCTAGGAAGCACCGACAAGATTGTACCTTTGAATAGCTTCGTAACAAAGAGGATGTGAGCGGCCTTCATTGTTCTTGATTATTGGTATTTTTATGTTAAAAATCATGAATTTTATAGAATAGAATCTGTATCATGTATGGCTATTGAATTATATGAAATAATTATTTAATACCCTTTGATAATAAAACGATGTCCAATCATGGCTAAATAAATCATGACCTTTATAAATGGCTAGTAAATCTACAAATTTTACCTAATTCTCAAAAATACAAAGCAAGCGGTAATTTTTAACTAGAATTTCGACTTCAATAATAATTACAATCAGGCTATCTGATTGCGAAACTTCTTCAAAATTTAGCTACTTAAAAAGGTATCGCTCTTAATGGACCTCTACTCAGTTCTATTAAGAATTCTAATACTCCAGCTGCGAGAGTTTATAATTGGAATATTTTAAGCGAAGTATTTTTATATCCATCGTAGAGCCTTTTAAAACTTGGTTTTAATTTACCGAAATAAAATCAGAAGGAGATTACTTCTGGTAATTTTGACTCCCTTGTTCTTTTTCTATTAGAAATTCAAGGTAAGACCAATTCTAAAGTATATTTTACATCATTCTTAGAAGTTATAGAAAGCCAATCAATCATCATCTCCTCCTTAGCAAGGTCTAGACATTAAAAAAATTCATAAATATGAGGAAATTTAATAAAGTGAAACTGTTTTGGAATTTATTCTTGTTCTCATATCGAAATGGATGGGCCTCACACCTAAACAAGCGATTGCTACTCTTTCTTAATCTGCGAAATATCTAGCTCATATGATAGTAAAAGGAGTAAAAAATTCTTTTTAATAAATTATTGGCTTCCTTGACGATGCCAGAACTAAAATGGATAAGATTATGTACCTGCTCTAAAGAGATGCATAAAAAAATATGTAATTTCTCTTACAAATATTTAAACCCACACTAATTTCCAGAGAATCTGATGTAGCCAAAGCAGGCTGTTCAGTTTTTAAATCATTAGTTTATGAGAGCTTTAAGTACAATTCGAAAAATCTAGTCTATCAAATATTATGTAAATAAGGAGAAGGATTTGATTTTGTTTATATGGGGTTAAAGAGACATCCATATTTGAATTCTGAAATATCGGATTTTATGTATTTACTTTTGAGAGGAACTTTTAAAGATTTTATCGATATACAATTGAAGAGGACATTAAATAACGATCAATAATTCGTAAAAACAATTATTCTCATGGTTGAGCCTCTTCTTTTAAATAATTAAGCAAAAGAATAGATTAAATCGAGTGGTCTGCTTGCCCAATGGGAAAAAAGCTTAGACACAGTCTCTAGCTCTAAACTAAAAGGAAAGGATTCTTCTTCCCTAAGCTAATAAACAAAATACTTTTATGTAGAATTAATGTATATTTTATGGATGGGCTATTATAAATAACTAGAGCCTCATCACCTAGAATAATTACTGATAAAAATCGCAGAAGAACTCAAAAAGAACACTCGAAACGAAGTCTATAATATGAGAATACCATCTCTATTAAAAATATTCAGTCTCCTAGACTTTCTAGCTACAAATAAGAATAAACTAGCTGCATTGCTGTACAAGAAAATAATATTTTTATTCGTATAAAACCATAACTAAGATGAAATGAGGCAGATAGTACTCGAGAATTTAACAATAATAATAAAGAAATTTCCTACAATCCCTTTATAATTCTTACTTGAACCCATGCTGAAACAATTAACAAACAAATAAGGTACAACCTACATCTTAAATATGTATGATTTCTAGTTCATCATATAGCTATGCAAGCATCCTAAAATGGAGGAATATTATGCTATTACATTTTTGGATTATTTTATCAGATTATATATTAAGTCTGTCATTTATTCTTCTCTTATTTTTAGGGTTATTGAGGCTATTACTGCTAGATTCTGCTAGTCTGAACAAATTCGAGAATATTGTCTCAAATCTACTGACGTGTGCCTGAATAATTATGGGATGCTCGTGATGGGTAAAACGAAGGGGAATAAAGCTAGCTATCAAAATGGCAAATCTCAAAATAAATAAGAAATGATAATAAATAACCAGAAAAAATCCCTCATCATCGAACTAATCAAACACTTTGTGTCACTCGAGCATCAATAAATGACCATTGAAATCAAATAAAGAGTGGCTACTCTATTCATTGATTGGTACTAGAACAGAAGCCATTATGATAAAGGACTAGCTGCGATTCTGATGCAAATAGGAGATATTGAGGATATATTAGTCTAGTTCAAGTAAAAACAACTCGATAATATGAGATAAAAAAAAGTATAATCACCTTTGCAATCATAAAATTAGTTCAATTAGAAGAATATTAAAAATAAAGATAAAGATAAAAATTAGAGTAAACTATTAAAATATTAAAATTATTACGATGTCGATGAACAGAATAGCCCAAATTTATAAGACATCGGGCTAGGTTATAAAAAAAAGAAAAATAACTTATCCAAACTATAATTAGTACAATCTAGAAGTAAACATATCAAACCAGATCCAAAAGTCCTCGAAGATATCTAGAAAATCAAATAAAAATGGAAATTAGAAAATAGTCGTGCTAAAATCTAATAACAAAATGCAAAAAAA
>ERZ724506.866-NODE-866-length-10633-cov-6.092172_pt1 | contig 10633 bp, 10 predicted proteins | sample MGYA00376039_ERZ724506 | MGnify/ENA primary metagenome ERZ724506 (study PRJEB28724, sample SAMN07190887) | wastewater metagenome | isolation source: effluent of sewage treatment plant in Hong Hong | place: USA: Christiansburg, Virginia | collected 2016-03-01 ... | reverse complement strand
CACTATCACCTTCCTCTCTTATCAAACTTCTCTTTGTATCTTAAAACTATTTTGTTATTGAATTATATCGTTTGATGGCCTTTTCACTTGCTTTCAGATATTATTTAGGTTGAGTTTGATATATTCTGCTCATTAATATAAATAATCTGTTTATCTTTTAATTTACTTCAAGTTTTAATGAGAAAATTAAAAAATATCCGAATCAGTATTCATAAGTCTTTTTATTATAACTACCGATATTATAGATCAACTCATAATAATACCATGGATAAGGAAAGCCTGCAATAAACTCTAAGAAAATCGAGGGAAGTATAGGAGAGGTATAAAAAGTTTTTGGAGGAAAAGGCTTAATCTGATAAGCAATGGATTTAAACATAAGCCAAAATAAATAGAACATTAGATAAGCTATCTGAGACAAAGGATACAATAAAAAAAATAGATGAGCTTTACGAAAACTATCAGAAATCTTTTTAGAATGCAATAAATACAGCATTAAGTGGGATCCAGGCTCAAAGATTGTTGTAAATTCCAGATGCTGACTTTGTTCAAAAAAATGGAACTCCTAAAGAGATAGGATAACTATTGAAAAATAAAAAAAAAGTGGTTTTTATGACAGGTGCTGGAGTCTCTGCTGCAAGTGGCATACCTACTTTTAGAGATAAAGACGGTTATTGGACGAAGAAAAAATTAGAAGGTATTAGTCCTGAATAATTTCTCACTTTTATGAATTTTGAAAAAGATCCTTTTTTCATCTGGGAATGGCTCTAAGATTTTTATTGCACAAAAATTAAATGTAAACCCAATATTGGGCATATGGGTATCGATATAATCTGTAACAAACTTCTCAATAAAAAAGCATAAGTGATTGTAGTGACCCAAAATATTGACAATTTACATAACTAATCAACCTCGAAATAAAAATCGGCAAAACAATATCCAATTTATTAAGTGCATGGAAATATTTTATTTGTCCGATGTGATAATTGCTCGAAGGACCAACCAAAAATGGTCTGTTTTCCATACAATGAACATCGAAACACTATCAAAGATAAGAAAATTCCTAAATGTCCAAAGTGTAGTTCTTCTTTAAGACCACACATTATGTTTTTTGATGAGTTTTACCAATAAAAGTTTAATCATTCAGAATCAGTCAAAAAATTTGAATAAACGGCTGACCTTTTGATTGTAATAGGGACTGCATTACAGACAGGATTAGCGAGGCTAACTGTTGAGAGTTTTTTATTGAGAAAAGTTGATATTATAGAGATAAATACGTAGTGCACAATAAAGCAAAAGAATGTAATATGGATGCAGGGAAAGAGCGACTAAATTTTACACAAAATAAGTAATAGTCTGTGATATTTATTATTAATAATTTCCTTTTTTAAAATCCTTTGGACCTTATAGAAAATCTAGTTAAAACTTATCTATAATTTATAATAAAAAATGTAAAACGACGATTACCACTTTAAATTCAAAATCGTTATTCTAGGAGATAAAGCAGTTGGCAAGACAGCTTTTCTCGATTGTAATTTCAAATTATATTCAGCAATCAGCCAATCCTTTGGAAAAGTGCAATACAGCGAACATTCATAATAAATGAGTATAAAATCCGTCTCATTTACATAAGAAGAGACCATATATCGGATTAACTATTGGGAAATACCCAGTAGAATTCGAAATTCCGAATACACATTTCGATATTCCCTGGGCTGCACAGCTGCCATTTATATGTTCGATGGTATTTCATTATTAATTGCATAGTTACGAAAAGGCAGAGCTTTTAAAATGTAGAAAAGTGGATTCAGATCAATTAAAAAGCTAATCCACCAATCAAGATACTTGTAGGAAACAAGGTGGACTTATATTCAACAACAAAAAATGCTGTTTCAAAAGCAGATGCTGTTTCTTTAGCCAAAAAATTTGGAATGGAATATTTTGAGACTTGTTCAATCGGTGACTCTTCAATTACTCCTATATTTGATTATTTATTTACGACAATCACTGTTTCAATTCCGAATCCTCCAACTCCTCAGTCTTTAGTCGGAAAAGGCGTTCTCTTAGGCAAAAAATTGATAAATTCTCCCAAATATCATCTAGCCTTATGTTAAATTGCGACTCTATATGAATGATTTGTATTTCCGATTTAAATTTTAAGACAAATTTATTTATCAGATCTATCTAATAAAAGTTGATGCTATAGGCTTTTTTAATTTAAATATTTAATATTAGTAAATATAAGATCAATAATGAAAGAATAAAAAAACGACAGAGTCTAAAAAATTTAAAGAATTAGAAATACAATAAAGATATTCTAAGATTTCCCGAAGAAAGGAATTTTTTTCCATGACGTGTTCAGTATACTCAGCCAACCTGCAGTTCTGAATGATGTGATGGATATTTTCGAGAGTGAGCTTAAAAATGTAGACTACAGTAAAATATTTATGCTTGAGTCACGTGGATTTATATTTGCAACTCCACTTTCTTTAAGAGTTAACAAACCTTGCTACCCCTTCCGTAAGAAAGGAAAGTTACCTGGAGAAATAATCAAAGTGGAATACAAGTTATAATACGGGTCAGATATAATATAAATTCAAAAGTATAAAATATATATATCAAAGACATGCTTTAAACAAAGGAGACAAAGTAATTATCGTGGATGACATCCTCGCAACGGGAGGAACACTGAATGCTGCCATAAAACTAATTGAAGAGCAAGGTGGAATTGTAGAAAAAATACTATTAATTAACATCATCGCAGGATTGAATGGATTGGATAAGCTAAAAATTGCAAAATAAAAAGTATTCTGTATTTACGAAAGCTGATGATTGTCATGTTTATATCATAAACAAGTTCTTAATTAATTCTAATGATTATCTACGAGTTCTATATCAATATTGTGTCCCATTATATCCTCTTTTGCTCCCAAACTCGTTCATCGAATTCAAACTGAACATTTGTCTTAAGTTTTGCTTCAGCATCATAAAAATATTCATCTTGCTATTCAATCTCTCCCAGTTCACATTTCTGTCTTGAATGAAATCGTCTATTTTAATCATCTAGTTCGAAGCCTCTTGTATCAGGGAGTTCAGAATGTTATCCAGATCTGTCTGGTATTTTTTCTCATTCGCTTCTTTTTTAGTCTGATATTCGCTAATTAGGTTGCTCAACTTGGAGAATTTTGCCTCAAGTGACTGCTCATGCTTCTGGATTAATTAGCCCGTGTTGTTCTCGGCGAGATGAGACTTAATCTGGTTAAATTTTCTTCTAGCTTCTTTATCTTGCATTTTGATTATATAACAAGTAAGTATTTCTATGTATACTAATTATATTTTTGAGTATAATTTAGTCATTATTGTACTCTAAAAATTATTATAGCCAAGATGTCTACTTAATTCTGTCTGACAAATTAACCAAGCTCTCTTTCTAATAACTCCATATCTAAAAGATAATACTGTGTAAAGTTTATCTCATCCTTGATCTAGAATCCAAAGTATAAACCTTTTGTCCAATTTAATGATATATTAATCATCTTCTCTGATGCTTAATTCATAACTAGATAGAGAGGACTATCATTGTTTGTCTTAAGGTAAGAGATTCTGAAGAGGAAGCAGTTTATTATGGATTGGTTTATTAAGGAACTAAAGAAAGTTTTCATACAAGTCAGCGATTATCTCTTATTGGATGATCCTTTGCAAAGTACTTGCTAGGAAGCCTTGAATTAAATTAAGTAATTCTAGAAAGAATTTCATAGTCTCTTTAGTAAAAAAAAGAATAACAAATAGAGTTTAGATAAAATTGGATAAATAGAAGGAGAAAAGGATAAAGAATAGAAATAAATTGGAGAGAAAAAGAGGAGTAGGAGGAATAAGACAGCGGACTTCAAATCACAACTATAGATGGTCTACTACTTAAAAAATTACTAAAATGATGAGGAAGTAATGAGAAAAATCGGTGAAGTCTGCAATATTATCAGCTAAAACTAATAAGAATATATATTTGAACTCGGGAAAAACTCTATATGGCAAGATATGATCGAAAAATCTGAAGAATGATAATGGATAATAAATAAATATTTCATAAAATTTTAGTGTTGTTTTTCTTATTTTTCTTATTTTTCTCTTATTATTACTTTTGTTTTTGTTACATGAATTTCTACTTGGTTGTGCTGATGTACTTGATAATCTCTCTCCAGTCATACTTCTAGTTATTGTAAAGACTCCTATGGGAACTACTATTTTCAATACCACTCATGCCAAAACCCATGAAGTTATATGCCCCACAGTTCAAATTCCTAAAATAATAGAATAATTACTAAAGTAGTAGGGCTACCTACTTATCTGATAGTTTTTAATTATTTCCTAGCCTTTTTAATTTTTGAATCACATTGTAGATTTTTCTCATTATTTCATTATGCTCTTATTTTCTTTCATCTTCCTTCGATTTTAAATAACTATATAATTGTCAAACATACTTGTGGAGATAGTTTGTCCTACTTTTTAACTCTTCTTGTTATTATTTCTTTCGGTTTGGAATATTGTTTATTTTTTAAAGCTTTTTTTATAAAAATTTCATTCTATTTTAAGCAATTTTCTCTTCATTTAAGTGCTTTCGTTGTAAAACTTATTACTTTATCATGCATTTTTATTGAGAAACCTATAAAATTACCTATTATTTTTCTTGACACAAAGAATTATAATTTTTTTAATGTCTTTCCACCCTCTTCAAATATTCAGAATTCCACTGATTCATCAGTTGCTATTACTTATAAATCCGAGTTGCAATTGTGATCTTGGGAGAAATTTTTGCTTTCTAGGATCTTCTAGTTTCTTGTTTTAATTCTTTCAATAATTTTCGTTATTAGATCGTCTTCAATTTTATTATACAGTTCCTGATATCTTTTTGTTACTTTGTTAATTATTCTTCTTTTGTTCCTGTTCCTGTTCCTGTTGCCTATCCTTTTTTGAATACGATCACCGATGAATGCATAAATCTTTTTTTATCTTTTTCAGAAACACTTGATTGCTTATGCATATTATCACTTCTATTAAGTAATTATTTTTTTAATTCTTAAATTTTTTAATTGTTTTTTTCTTGAATTGTTTCATAGTTTTGATGAACCCTCTCGAACTTAAATAGATTTTAAGTGGATTTAAATTGCTGACTCATCGATTTCTCTTTAAATTTTTCTTCAAGACGCCTCATACGCTCTTAGTTATTTACTTTAAAATTTTTCAATCTTTCCCATTATTTTTATCTCTAAGTGGTCCTAAATTAATTAACCCTCTCCTGGGGAGTTTTGGGAGAGCTGAATACTATGTCCTTTGGTTAATTTTACAGTATTTTCTCAATTTTTTTCCTTTCATCTAAGTTGACCAATTATTTTTTAATCAACTAATGTACCTCATGAGCTATGTATTAATTACGTTCATTTTTACATTTGAAAATGGTATGATTTTTGACTTTAAATAATTTATTTTGACTATGTCGATAATTTTTGGGAAAATTTCTTGATTGGCGTGGTAGGTTGGCATTTTATTCTTTCATTTTTTTTTCCTTCTATTTTATAAATTATTCTATATAAAATTACTATCAATCATAATTAATTACTTAATTTACTCGTTTCTGCCATTTACTTTAATAAATATTAATCTAATCAACAAATAAAAAAATGCAAGTATAAATTAATACTTATTAACGAGTTTATTTATATCAATCAAAGAAGGTTTTGAATAATTATGGCAGTAGATCCTCCACCTCCATTGCAAATAGCAGCCAATCCGTACTTTCCACCTTTATTTCTAAAAGCAGTGAGTAAACTTTGAACAATTCTAGCACCACTTGCTCCGATTGGGTGACCTAGGGCGACAGCTCCACCATAAATATTGGTTTTTTTATCTGATATATCAAGTAGTTTCATGTTTGCTAAGCAAACAACGGAAAACGCTTCATTAAATTCGAAGTGATCAATTTCCTCGATAGCTAGACCTGCCTTCTTTAGAACCTTCTTGGTCGAATAGTGAGGAGCTATAGAAAAGTCGATGGGTTCTATTTCTACATCAGCATAATTGATAATCTTAGCCAATGGCTTAACCTTTAAACTTTTTACTTTCTCTTCACTCATGAGAACAAAAGCACAGGCTCCATCATTAATCTTAGATGAGTTAGCAGCAGTAATAGTTCCAGTTTTGCTAAAAGCAGGCTTTAGAGTCGGAATTTTTGATTAGATATATTTTTTAGGTTCTTAATCCTCATTTATTTATTCTTCGCCATTCTTAGATTTAACTATGACAGGTGTAATTTATTATTTGTATATCCCATTTTTATTTGCTTCAATGGCTCTATGGTAACTCATTCTGCAATATTAATCTTGAGCTTCTCTTGTAATTTTAAAATCATTTGCAGTTTTTTATGCGCACAAACCCATACTATGATTGTTATATGCGTCTGTCAATCCATCATGACTTATACAATCCACTAATTTTCTATCTCCGAAACCAAGTCCTTTTCTTCCTCCTAAAAGCATGTGTGGAGAGTTTGACATTGATTCAAAACCACCTGCCACTACCACATCTGTATGTCCTAATGCGATTGATTGTGATCCAAATACTATTGCTTTCATTCCTGATGAACAGACTTTATTAATGGTAGTACAAGGAACATTGATATCTATGCCTCCTTTCAGAGAGGCTTGTCGAGCTGGAGCTTGACCAACACCTGCAGAAAGTACATTGCCCAAGATCACCTCATTAACCTCTTTTGGGCTCAGTTTAATTGAATCTAAAGCACCCTTGATAGCAATTCCTCCGAGTTCGGGAGCTAGCAGGTGAGAGAGTCTTCCTGTGAAGGATCCAATAGGAGTTCTTCTAGCAGCAACAATGAACACGTCTCTACCGATAGTAGAACTAAAGGCATACTTAATAGCTCGCATATTTCTGATTTAATTAAAGTAAAATATAATATTTATTTGAGTCTATAATATCTTAGTATAGCTTAATGTGTAATTCAAAAATTCTACGGCTGTTTTATCAATATTAATTTTTGAGTTTAATCGGTTGAATTATAAGAGAAGTCTTGAAAATAGCATTATGAATAAACATTTATTCTCAATATATTTATATCGCTTTATCTAAACTCTTTAAACTACTCATGAGTTCAAGTATCTTTTCTTCATGTTGTGATGGATTTCAATCTGTTGAGAACTCCGAGACGTATGCTTCTAAAATTTCAAGGAATATATACAAAAAAAATAAGACATGTAACATTGTCACATCTCCTAAGTCTTCTCTAAAAAGCCAGAACAATAATAAAACTATTAAAAGCCCAGAGGATAGTGTGAGATAATAGAATGTACTTTTGACTTCAACAGTCAATGTGGCTTAATTCTCCAAGACCTAGAACTTCGCTAAAAGAATTTAGGGGAATAAACCAGAAGTTTCTTTTCTGAAAGTTCCTTATGTTTAGAAAGTAGTATACTTAAATAGAACTAGACCAAATTTATTAACTCCATCTCCAATCAAGTAGGCTATCCCTTCTAGAACCGTACACGTCTAAAAAGTTAACTTTTCTTACAATAATTCCAAAAATAAGCAACCTTTTCCCAATTAAGCAACCACATCACCTTTTACACATATCACACTCCCTTCTTTCAGATAAAAATTAACTCCTAGAGCACTTTAAAAAGTTTAACCAATAAATAAAGATAAGGGAAAATTAATCCAATCTCAAATTATCAGTTAGTTGCCGAAGGAGATCGTTATGAATCAAGGACAAAGTTTAAAATCAAATCTACCATTTCAGCAGATTCTTTAGTTAGAAAATAGAAATTCTCTACCAATCAACATTTTAAGGGGATAGAGTAAATAATAAAAATAAAAAGATAGGAAAGAAGTTATGGAGAACAGAAAAACAGCTCCTTAAGGGCTTGTATTTGATAAATATCTATTTGGCGGTTCCAAATTTACTGTACTTTCCTAAGAATAAATGGAGTAAGCTGAATAAAAATCATTACGTTTAGAATAATCAGCCATATTAGTGAATGTGTTCAATCCAACAAATAGTCAGATGAAAAATTGGTAAGTCAAGAAGTCGAAGGTGAGCCAAATATCGCATTTATATAGTAGTAGAAAATGAAAATGAAGGCGACATTGATATTGATATTAAAAATGATATTTTTTTCTATTTTTAAATAAATTGATAAAAAAATTATTAAATATAAAACTAAAGATATAAGATTATCATTAATTTTTTATTTTTTTCTTATTCAGGAGTTATGTTATGAGAGATATAACTCATCGACTAATTTTTATAAATCATAATAGTAGTTTTTGTACATATGTAATTTAAATGTTCTTCGATTTGCTGATCTCATATCTTTCAGTAAAAGCATTGATTATATATAAGATTGTAATGCTTTTAGTTCATAGTCTGTGTTTCCGTGGTAATATGGTAAAATTGGGATACCATTATCCAACTGGTAAATGTAAGAATAGGCTGCATTATCAACCAATACCATATCTGAGAGTTATCTATCGATTACTCGAAGATCTTTCACGTGCATACCTTCTGGAGTTGCGTAACAATGTTATCGAAACAATCGATGATGGATATATTGTTTTTCAGGGTCTAGATGGTCAACTACTACATTTGCATAGCATGAATGACTAGCCGTAAACACAATAACTTCGAAGTTTTTAGATAAATTTTTAATGATATCTCTAGCATAGGGCCTAATATTTATTCCAGCTTCGATAACTTATCCATTAGGGAAAACAATTGGTAACTTAACATCAAAAGGTGCTTCTAAATTTTAATTACAATGGATCAATGTTTAATCGAGATCGAATACGACTGTCTTTTTATCTGAAAATTATCTGATAAGTACCTTAATATCCTTTTCTTCTTGGAAGTTTCACTCTTTTTGGAGCTATTTTTTCATCTGAAGGCTTTTAACCTTTTTCAAAATAAGCCATTATCTGCAGGGAGGTATGGACATGCTATCTTGCTAAGGACTTTGGATCCTTATAAGCTCTTACTACCTCAGATACATAGTAGATGTTATGCCTGGGAGAATATGGATTCTTCTAAAACGTATGAAGCTCTTTTCTTTATGGGACCTGAGTAATATATTAATCAAGTGCTATGTTTGTTTTTTTCTTCTTCTTTTTCTATTTCTATTATTCAGCCTTAATTTTCTTTTATTCCTACTCCTTTTTTTTCTTTAATTTTTATTATTTCTTTTTTTGTAAGTTATTCTTCATTTCAGAAATCTTTGATTCCAAGAAATTGAGTTTATCATGTAATTTTAAATATTAAGAATTAGCTCTCTAAAATCCCATCTCATTTTTTGGGTCTTCTTAATCTCCCATAGTTTTAAATTTTTGTTCTTGAGGATGGATGGGTTTAATATTCTTGGAGTCAGCTCGATCTTTTTTGAAATATCTTTGATTATTAATTCTTTGATCGTCTTAGCTTTTCGTTGAGAGTGGGAGTGTCCCTATTTTTTACACTGAATTTGCGCCAGTTGATCCTACTCCATAAAATTACCCTTGTTGATTCTTTGCTCTCTTTACTTCGAGTTTTTATAAGATAGCACGACGTGATTCTGCAGGATCGTTTTGTCGAGTGATGATAGGCTTTTTATCTTGCTTATTGTCGATACTTTTCCCAACTTTCATTGTTTAAAAAAAATAGATAATATAAAAATTCCTAGCCCATGTGAATCTACAGTATTAAGTTTCATATTGGATAGAATAAATAAAAGGAGATTAGAAATTAAAATAATAATTTTTTGCTTTAAATGCACTTAAAATCTAAGGTTTTAACTGATTTTTTCGAACTTCCTTTGTCTAAATCTTATTTGTAAATGAATATTAGATTATATGGCTCAGGACTTATAATCTCTTGGAGCTGCTATTTATTAGAAGCTATTAAATGGTTATGTTTTTATAGATAACGTATTAGATTAAAAAATAAATATTGAATATTATAAATCATTAATTATCTTATGACCACAAAAGCCGAACAAGTGAAGCAGGCAACAAAAGCAGCTAAAATTACCAAGAAGAAAGTTGTCAGACGTAAATATCAAGTTCGAAACAAACTTAGATTTTTCAAACCTAGAACTCTTATGGTTGCATCTAAGCCTAAATACTTAAGATCAACATCATCCTTGAAATTACCCAGCAAGTTCGACAAATTCTCAGTTCTTATTAACCCCATCAACACCTAAAAAGCCAACAAATCCATGACTGAAAGAAATACCGTCGTTTTCTACATCCACCCCAGAGCTAATAAAATTCAAGTAAAGAGAGCATTTAAAGACATTTACAATGTTAAACCAAGAGCAGTCAACACCTTGGTTACTCCTCAAGGAACCAAGAAAGCATATATTAGATTAAGACCAGAAGATGATGCCGTCTCATTCGCTTCAAAACTTGGTATGATTTGATTCAAAATATTTAAATCTTCGCACTTTTTGTTATTAATCCTTTCAATATACAATTTTTACTTATTCTCATACATATATTTATCATTCTCATAAAAAGAATATCAGTGAAGAAATATGGATTGAGTTTAAAATTTTATTACTAATTACTTTATTAACTTCAATTTTTTAATAAAGAAAATAAG
>ERZ724506.863-NODE-863-length-10657-cov-3.786550_pt1 | contig 10657 bp, 4 predicted proteins | sample MGYA00376039_ERZ724506 | MGnify/ENA primary metagenome ERZ724506 (study PRJEB28724, sample SAMN07190887) | wastewater metagenome | isolation source: effluent of sewage treatment plant in Hong Hong | place: USA: Christiansburg, Virginia | collected 2016-03-01 ... | reverse complement strand
ATTCTCTACTTATATTTTCAAAATATTTTCCCTAATGACTGGATATTTAATATTTTGAATGAATTTCTGATTTTATAAACTGATTGTATATGATAATTAATAATGAAACTTTCTTCAAAAGACAAAATTATTAATGATAGTGCAGAAAAGAAATTATCAAAAGCTCGAGAGCTTAAAGCATAACAAAAATATCAATAAGCTATTGAGATGTATCATAAAGTGATATTTCTTAAAGAAAGTCTTGACTCTCTTGTAGAGCTGGCATAGATTTACGAAAAAATTATGGACATATCCACAGCTATACTCTTTTATAAAAGATCAGTGCAGATATCGCCCAGGCCTGACATTAAAGAAAAAGTTCAAAGCTTAACACTTGTGAAGGGATTGCAAATGTTAGGGGCTGGAAGTTCAAAGAATATATTGCATGAAACATAGTTTAAGGCATTTGAAAAAAGATATCCAATATTTCATAAAAAACTATTAGCGAAAACGAAATAAAAATTTGAGACCAGTCACTTCGCTGAGTATTTAATATCAGGGTTAGCTTATCTTTAGGTCAACCAAAGGCAGCTTGCTCTAGATTCTATTTAAAATTGCCTCATCATTGATGAGAAAAACTCAGATGTTATAATTTTGAAAGGATTATTAAATTGGAGCTTAATGGAGAATCAAAAAGGATATGAATGCTTTTGGGATGCTTGGAGGATTGACCCAAACAACGAATAAGTTAAAGCCTTCCTTTAGATGATCATTCCACAAGTCTAGTAACTGTACAAATAATCCAAGTATGATCTGATCAGTAAGGATTATGGAAAATGCAGATTAAAAGTAAAAAAAGCTTTGTAGATGTATCCGCACAACACAAAGTTTTTGATTTTAAGCTCTTTCCTTTATAGAGTCAAGTAATAGTATCAATAAGCTTTGGGATAACTTTAGATAGCCAATAAGACTTTGAATAAATAAGATGCATCTTTAGAAGACTAGCTCCGAAATCAAATTGCGTTAACATACAATTAAATGGGAGTGTACTTATTTAAGCATAATAAATATGAGGAAGCAGTGAAACTCTTCAGTGAGGGGTTGAGCTATAAACCCAAAGATTGGGGGATGTATAGCAACAGAGGCGACTGTTATAAAGGACTAAACGATTATGTGAAGGCTCTTTAAGACTATCAAAGGGCGTATGAAATATAGAAAAAAAACTAAGATTTGAATTTTAGACTTGCAAACATCTACAATATTCGGGGAATAGCCTTATTCAACTCAAAAAATTTTTAAAATGCTCTTAAATAATTCAATGAGAGTATTAAGTTTAGTCCACGCTGCGTGGTCTTCTATGCTAGCAAGGCCAAGTGCTACTTGTAACTGGGACTGAAAGGGTAAGCCATGAATTGTCTGACATAAGCAGCGAAGATCGATCAGAGCAACACATAAATCAACCAGATGTTGAACAACATGAAGGAAGAAACAGATAAAAGAGTGAAGAACAATAAGAAAATTATAACGCTCAACAAATAAAAATGAACTTCTTTAAAACTGATTTTATATAAAATATTTGTGTTAATATTACTGTCAGTTTTTAAATTCCTTAAATTAACGATTTAATTTTATATTCCAGCATAGATAAAATATACAAATTGGAGGGTATTTTTATGAGAGAATATTATACAGTAGAAGAAGCATCATAAGTTACCCACAGAAACTGGGTAGGGTGTGAAATTACATTGTAGAAAATCATTTAGCAGAGGGTCATCATTCGGAGATAAAGAAAGAGCTCGAATAATTCCTTCCAGGCTGATATCTTTGTCTCTGACTTCCAGAACTTTCTCCACTTTCTTAATTTCAGTAAGAACAGCAGTTAGGGTTTCTTTTGAAAGGCTGGGAACAATAAGTTAGATGATCATGAGATCATTGTACAGAGTCATAAATTAGTCACCTTTAAGTTTAAATTGTAGGTATTTGATGGAGTTGAGTGTTCGATTTCGCAAAACTAAGTGCTATCTCATTCAATTAATAATTATAATAAAATCGCTGATAGATTATAAACTTGGGGTCAATCTTTTATTTTCTGGCGTTGCTTTTCTCCTGACTCATTTTATCATATGAGAGGACTTAATGTAACAATTTTTGAGAGTTGGGAATTAATGTGGGAAAGGTTGCATAAAATTGACAATTTTTATTATTAAATGTTATTTTTGATGAAACTGAATTTTCACAATACTATTTCATTATATAATAATTATACTAGTACCTTAACTGATTTATATTTATATTAATAGTATAGAGAATAGGAAAATCATACTCCTAATAATAGTTTATTGATGTCAATCTGCTCTATTTTTTTCTTGATGTTGGAACGATCGTACGATCTGACAAAAGTATCTTTCTTTTACGACTTGAGTGTTGAAGTGATAAATTTCACAGCTGCTTAGTTTTAGTTTGAAATCAAATCTGTGGGACAACTTCCACTTTGTTTCATTAATATCTTTGGAATGAATATTTTATCATCATTTTATGTTAAGTATGGATGTCTCAAAGCTTCTGCTGCAGTTATTCTGGACTAGGGCTCCTTTTGCAACATTTTTCTCAGTAAATCTACTTCGTTGCTATTCAATCTATCAAATTAGGGTCCTGTTAGTACTAAATCGCATTATCGGTTCATAGATATGATCTCCTGTGCAGTTTTCCCCATAAAGAGATGCTTATTAAAAATGATGTAATAGAAAATGCAACCCACACTAAATACATCACTGATAGGCAATGATTTCGTTGACATGTCTTTGATGTTAATAATTTATGGTGCTACATACCCAGGTGTTCCACATCTTACGAACAAATATTTGGGTTCGTCTGCCACTGTTGCTAAACCAAAATCAATTATAATTGGTTACTTACTTAAGATAATATTTTCAGGCTTTAAATCTCTGTGAATCACATTTTTTCTCGCCATCTCACTTAAACCTCGAAGAATACCTCTCATGATAAACTTTCTTTCGCTTTAAGTATATTTCTGTAGGCTACTAGACCGCCCACATACAGAATTTCCCTAAATGTACTCTAAAGCGAAGTATACTGAATTTTCTGATTCATAAACTCCTTCAAGTTTCATTAAGTTTGGATGGTTGAAGAGCCTGGTGATTTTTATTTCATTTATTAAAGCCTCTTTTCCGTTTTATTGGGAAAAGGTCGCCTATTTACCAAATGCTTTAATTGCTACTTTCTTTTGGTCTTTTAACTGAACTCCTAAATAGACCGTTGCGAAATTTCCTTTTCCGAGTCTTTTCTCTGCTTTAAATAACTCATGGAAATTAAATTGGTTCATAAACTTTCTCAGTTAGATCTCCCACTTTTATAACTATTTGACATTTTGATTGTAGAACTGTTTTGGTTAATAACCTTAACAAATAAATTTGATGCCGAATGGAACTCCTAATTTCTTTTCCTCTCCGCTGATTTTAGTTCTCAAAATTTGGAAGATAGTTTCGAAACGAATGTTAAAGCCTTGCCTGGACTGCCTGTTTTAAACAAGGTGATAAAATACTACTTTCGGAGTTAGTACTAATGTAACTGGTGACTATTGGTTTTCCGACAAATAAAATGTCGAACTAAGAAGTGGATTTGAAACAACAAATTCACAATCATCATCGAAAATATTTCTTTTCTTTTCTGAAGACATTTAAAATTTATTTATTAGCCCTTACTCTATTAAAATTGTATTCAGATATTTATTTGACAAATTTAAAGCTTAAAACAATAATTGAGTTCTTCAAAAAATCAAATTGAATTATCTCAAGGGTTCTTTTTTCTTATGTCTATATTTCCGTACTTCCTTTCTAGAACTTATATAAAAGATTTATTTAATATTCTTTCTGCGCTTTTGATGTGAAACTTTAATAAATGGTTGCATTGAGCTTTGGCGAATGTTCTGATATCGTCATGAAAATGCCTTTCGCTCTCGAAAAATTCTAGCCACAGATACTGCAAGTTCGTTAAATTAAAGTAAGATAGATCTAGTCTATTAGAGATTGGATTGTTATCTAGGTTACGATGAATTTACTTAAGGACAGCAAGATAAGATTGGAGACATTTAACTTTCTAAGGGGGCTCAATTATAAAATGAGATTGTTGCTTAAATCGAGAGCCTGCAAGTTAGGAAATGTTGCCCATCCCAACCTTTCAATTGATTATATTTTATTACTATTTAAGTAGAGAGCGGTCAAATTAATTAAATTCCAATTGACGAAAACCTACATAATGTTCAAGTGGCTCTGTTCTTTATATATTTAAAACTACTTATTTAGAGAAAGCTGATGCTTTCCATCTTCTATTCATATAAATCATTCAGGCCGGTCCCTATTTTTGTCTCAGTCTTGTTTCCATCTTTGGGCAATACTTCAATTTTCCATTCAACTTCAGCAGTATTGATAGTTTCTTTTTTTCTTGGGCGGAGTCTCAGGCATAAAATGACTGCAATTAACAAAAATATGAAGATCAGAATTTGAAAATTAGATATGCTTTCAAGGTTTGTTTCGTCCATTTATATAAAGGTTAACTAATAAATGAAATTAAGAATTAATAATGATATACTAATAGTTATTGAATTAACGAATATGTTGAGGAAGGAGTCAAGAAGTAAATCGCCATTGCCCTACGAAGGAAATAAATAGAACGAAAAGCTATAAAATCTTAGAAAATAATTAGCTCAAGTTTTCAAAAGATGTTCTCACCGATAATACGCAATTCAGGAATTAAAGTAGAAAGAAAAACTTATTGGAACCATTAAGAAGGAGAACTAATAGCTGACTAATGAGTTGAAGAAATTAAGGGAGATGGTAAAAAATGCTTTACTTGTGAGATAGAAATAAAGGACTATAATAGATAAAAATACTGAAGGTTTGGGGGTGAGAACAACAACAAAAATTAGAGCAAAATAAAAAGAAAACTGAAAATGACTACTTCAATAAATACTTTTTAATATATTAAAAATAGCAATATATTATAATTTTATGTTTTTTTCAGCTCTAAGATATATGAAAATTAAAATTTTCTTAGCCGAATTGAGTCAATTTATAAAGTGAAAGAGAGTTTCCCGCTTTTTTATATTTTTTTTGTCATACTTCAGACAGCTTTATAATTATTCTTATAGAGTTATGAGCACTGCAGAAAAAGCTGAACAAATTAATAGTCGTTAGTTTTAGAAATTGAAAAATGTCTGTACTTTATAAACTATTGAAGACGGTCATATTTTTACCATATAGTTAACAACATCACAGGCAAATGCCATAAATAAATTGCTGCCAAAATCATTCGTCTTAAATATCAGCAAATTTAAGCCCAAACGTATTCTCAAAAGAGCTTTTACTCTCGAGAAAAAGACAAACAGAAGCGTGTAGTAACGATCAGAAAAATCTTCTCAATCCATAAAAAAAATATAGTAACCCGAACAAAAAACTATCCAAGAAATCCACTATGATTAAATGATCAGAAAATGCTCAAGGATATTGAATACTCTTTTTAAGGCTAAGTGTTCTTGGCCGTTTAGATAGCCAGTTGATCCTATTGCATTGGGGATACCCCACTATAAAGACATAATCACAAACCCAATGGATCTGAGGACAATTGGATAGAACATTTCGCAACATAAATATTCGACTATTTCCCAATTTTATGCTGATATTCAGCTCATAATCAGCAATAGCAACACATTTAATCAAAATAACCATTAATTCTTAGAACTGACTGCAGAATTTGAGAAACAGTTCTAGAAGTTGAAGGGCGAACCATTATTAAACATTGGCAGACCTGCTACTAAACATATTTTGCCTCCAGTTCAAATTTCATCGTTTAGCCAGCGAAAAAAAAATGAGAAGAAACCTAGTCCTGACATGGCCAAGAGAAAATAGCTAGCAGCAAAATTAAAAAATCTAACAAAAGACGAATTATCTGAGCTAGTAATTTCATTGAATTATAATTAAGATAGTAAATAGTTGAATTTGTAAATTCTCCCAGAATAAAAAGTGAAAGTTTTATAAGAATATTTAATAAAAAAATAGGCAAATTAGCTTATGAAGCCGAGTTCGAAGGCCAAATAACCAATGAAGAAGACTGTCTAGAAGGAAGAATCGTCTTTTGAAAGTGTCTCTGATAGCTGATACTTTTTTCTTATTTTTGACATTCTTATTAAATCTGATATTTTATATTTTCAATTGAGAAAATGGACGAAAAATTAAAATATTTATTTGAATTCCTTGAGCAGTAACACCAACTGATTGTTATAAACAAGAATGTAATCGGTGTTTTGACTTAATGAGCATTTTACAGAATATTATAAAGTAATCTCTTTCTTAAATGATTGGTGAAAACTAAAAGAAAAAGGCTGTTAGTAAGACGCAAAATCTCTCAACCCTCAAGATAGTCGATAGCAAATATCTTATTAAAAACCTTTTGTTGGGCAAAGGTAGCTTTGCTGAAACATACTTGTCTATTGAGAATACAACAGGAAAATAATTGGCTTGCAAAATGATTTCTAAAAAAGATCTCATCCAGAAGATCAATTCAAGCAAACACAAAACGCTGACCAAATAGTACTTTATCACTGCTTTAAAAAACGAAGTAAATACTTGGAAAGCTATTTCACATCCAAATATTGTATAATTCAAAGATTTTTCAGAAACTTCAAATAATATATATTTTTTTTTGGAGTTCTGCTCAGAGGGGTACTCATTTCCTTTATATTAGCAATTTAGAGTCTCTCTTGAAAAAGAAAGGGTATATAAAATAGCAGTAGGCAATTCCAACTCTATTTCAAATAGCAAGAGGAATTGAGTATTTATATCAAAAGGGAATTCTTCATCGAGATATCAAAACCGAAAATATCCTCATTTGCGAAAACAGTAATTTTTTATCTATTTCAAGATGTTGTCAAAATATCTGATTTTGGATTTGCAAAGATGATCCTCGATGAAGAGATGAAAAATTGCCCCACTGACGGGACGATTGTTGGTATAATTATTCATCATTTTAGGTACCCCTATCTACATGTCTCCTCAAGTACTTCTAGGTGAACCCTATACAATTAAATGCGATGTGTGGAGCTGTGGCATTGTGTTTTATAAAGTATTGTTTAATTTGTTCCCTTGGGAAAAAACTGACAACATTCAAATCCTCACATAAAGGATGAAAAAATAGATTATCTTTCCACCAAACATCAAAGTTTCTGAGTGGCTGAAGGCCTTAATGAAAGGGATGTTGACAGTAAATTAGTCCTAGAGATTATCTATAAAAGATGTTGTTACGATCATAAAAAAAAATTCTTAAAATTTGATGGATATCGAATGATTGTAAATATTAAAATAATGATGAATTATATCTACTATTTTTAATAAAAAATTCATATAAATTAGAGTGACTCAAACAGAGTTTTTATTCTCTTTCCTTCTTTTGTTGCTCCCCGATTTTCTCTGTCTCGAGTTTTGCTTTTCTTAATTATCAAATGCTCTAGAATTAGGTATCCTTTCAGATGATTGCTTCTTACTTTGTCTTGTTAGCCTTCTTTATCCTTCAGGAGGAGGCTGAGAAAGGCATGAGGGTTCGTAAAAATCTGTTTCTTACTCTTAATCTTTCTACTCTGATTCTGAATCTGCTAAACATTCACGATAACTTTTTCTACTTATATTTTCTTTCTCACTAACTTATTTATTTTCCTCTTCGATCTCAATAATTTTATAGATCAGTTTCTTTGAATTCTATTCGACATAAGATTTACATTTTTTACTAAGAAATTATTTAATTTTGGCTTTAGTAATTTTTATTTTTTATTTAGATATCGCCTGCATAATACTTTCTTTATCTTTTCCATCCACAATTCTAAACAAAGCCTATTATATTTAGGTTTTTTCGTTCATTTCAAAAGGAAATTTAGTTTTACTTTCCACTGTAATCATTTCATAAAATTTTATTTTATTGTCTTGATCTTTACGATGAAAGTACCAGCGATCTCCGAAACAATTTGAAATCTGTGGTTTTATTTATTTCTTTTCTTTTTCAATATTTTCATCATCTGAAAAATGGTCATCACTCACAACAAAACTGTTTCCAGATAATTCTGAAGCTTCTGAAATCTAAGTAATTGCTTACACATCTTCTCCTATTAAATCTTGGTACTCATCATCTGAGTTTATCTAGTAGTTTACCCAATCATGCTTCTAAAATGGTTCAGTATAACTTTTAAATTTGCTTGTTTCGATCGGATGATGTAAAAAAGAAAAGTAGTAGTCTTTGTCCCATATACTAACGAAATTTGTTGGAAAACCTGCAACTTTTATCTATTTTTTTTGACTTCGAAATTAATTTTGCAACTATTTAACATCTTGTTTGTGATTCTTTAAATTCTTTATAATTTTTTCAAAAATTTACATCTTTTCGCCTGCTAATTGTTTATTAGTTTCTTTTAAATTTTTCGTTGGTCCACTAGCTCGATAGTTTATTTATTTATTCTTCATTTTAAAGTTATAGTTGAACAGAGTGTTCCTTGTTTTCTAGTTTTGAGAAGGCTTTTAAGGTTCTCTGAAATGATATAAATTTTTTAGAGCATTTAACTTACTTTTTTGACTGATGTTATTAGAAAGCTCATTAAAAGTGTTGGAGGATTATAAACCTGTTATTTGTTCAGAAAATCCAACGTATTTTTACTCCGCACTTTTAACTTTTTTGAATAAATCATCAATTTTTGTTAAGTTATCTTTCTTTGCATCAAATTTCATTATATACTTAATTAGATTATTCAGAGTAGTTAAATAAGCTTTAGTTAACCGACACAATCGACGATAATTGCTCAAGTTTTCAGCGTCAACATATAACTTTTCTTCGAATATTTTCCTGACATGCCACAAACTTAAGTGTGAAGTGTAGACTGTTTGCTCGCTAACATCTAGTATTACATTTTGCCAATATTTTAAAGCTCCTCCAAGCTCCCCTACGAATTAGTCTGCTAACTAAATTATCGATTTGTTTTTTCTGCCTTCGATATAGTAAACAATAATATCGAGAAAATTTTCATAGTTGTCTGGCTACTTGATGCATAAAGATTATTTAAATTATTGAATTTTTTATTAGAAATCGGGAGGAAGAAACACTGTCAGAGGAGTTTGTATTCTGTTGCAACATCTTTGAATGATTTTTTAATAGGAAGGAATTTGGGATTTCCATAATGCCAGGGCTTGCTATGTTGCCATTTTAAAATATAACGAAGCCTGTGCGCTAATTTTAATCAAAATTAGAACCAATTTATAAATACGATTATAAACTTTAATTAATTATACAAAGTAAGTTTAAAAATCAATCGCTTATCGGTATTGGCTGTCGGACTATTAATGATTTTAAAATTTTCGCTCCCTTTATGAAAAGGGTATAGCTGAGCATTGTTATCCCAATCTTTAACCCTATTTGTGGTGTTTCTTACTCTTTATAATAGTCAATTGTTCCTACAACAATCAATGGAATCAGGATGATCTTTGTAAATGAATAATTACCATTGTCCCTAAAAAATATATTGAGTTTAAGCAGGAGTGCCTTATTTTTTGCTCATGGTTCACTTGAGGCTTAAGTTTTCCAAGAGAAAAATGGATATAATCCTAAATTTTAATAATCACTTACTTATTTTCTGCTATCATAAAAATTCCCCAGAAAATATCTTTAGACACCTATTTTAAAATCCTTTAGACCTCCTTTGAATGATATTTTTCCTCTAAAAGTAATATCTGTCTTCATCGCTTTCGTCCCTGCATATAAAAGGCTGAGAGAATTAGCATTTTCGATCCATTGATCTCGAAAGATGATCTCCAAATTTGAGGGTAACTTTTAAAAAGCAGACAAAAAGTTCGACTATTAAGTAATTCCCTTTATGTTAAGCCATTGATGAATTATTCTTCTAGCAAATACTGACTGGACTACATTTGTTCTATCAAGGCAATCTAAACAGTTTGACCTGATGATTCCAGTTTGTCTTCTTTAGACTTTTGAGATTGATTACTGATTCTTTTTATTTTCGATTGTTCTTATATGGTAATATCCGTATTATTAAATATTTTGTAATAGTTTATCTATTAATTCCGATAAGTTTTAGGACTTCGACTGTCCACACTACTTATGAAAATCATACCAAATGTAATCTATATTTTCCATTTTCAGGTTATTATGAATTAATTCGAAGTAGCTTCCGAGCTATTTTTAAAACCCAGTTTTATTCACTAAATTCACAGAGATGCATTTTCCATATTATTTTTATACTCTCTTGTAGTGTTTTTAGGCTATTTGCTTATTCATGCTTAAGTTCTATGTAATCTTTACTTTGGGTTTATAATTCAAGTCAGGGTCTTGCCTCCAAAGAAAAGGAAATGAGCCTCTCAACTGCACAAATGAAAAGTATGATTAATCTTTTTCTTCTTCAACATATAAAATTATTTATGTTTCGCATGTATTTGCATTGTAACCCTCAGAATCGGCTCCTCTTGTCAAATATCGTAATCCCTGCCTCTCTTTGGATCTCCTTGATATTAGGCATACTTATGAAGAGTTTGTGCTATTTAAATGAACAAAATTTATTGTGACTAATCCAGAGATAAATGGCGTTACCCACTAACTTGCTGATATGCTGATG
>ERZ724506.862-NODE-862-length-10659-cov-3.869295_pt1 | contig 10659 bp, 2 predicted proteins | sample MGYA00376039_ERZ724506 | MGnify/ENA primary metagenome ERZ724506 (study PRJEB28724, sample SAMN07190887) | wastewater metagenome | isolation source: effluent of sewage treatment plant in Hong Hong | place: USA: Christiansburg, Virginia | collected 2016-03-01 ... | reverse complement strand
AGGACCATAAAATCCTGGTGCAGTGGCTGTTATGCCAATATGAGTACCTTCTTTAAATTTAGAAATTAATTGTTCTGATGATTTTACACAATATGGATATGGTAAATTTGGTAACCAGCCAGTATGCTTCATAAAAGCCTCACTAATATCGTTTTCATTAATAGATTGCCAATTATCATAAAAGTTCAATAAACCATCTAATCCTAAACCATGTGATGAAACTACAATGCCATTTACAGGAATATCTCCCTGTAAAGCACCACTTGTGCCTAAACGAATTATATTTAACGAACGATGCACAGGATTTAATTCGCGTGTTTCTAAATTGATATTTACAGCGGCATCTAATTCATTCATCACAATATCAATATTATCGGTGCCAATGCCGGTTGATAGAACTGTAATTCGTTTACCATTATAGGTACCAGTATGTGTAACAAATTCGCGGTGTTCAGTTTTAAAATCTATGTTACTAAACAATTTCGAGATTTGTGCAACTCTGTGTTGGTCACCAACAACTATAACATTATCTGCAATATCTTCTGCTTTTAAATTGATATGATATACTCGGTTTTCTTTTGTTAAGATAAGTTCTGTTTCAGGAAATTTGCTCATAATGTTTATTTTATAATTAAAGGCGAAGACTAATATAGAATATACAATTAAACATCCTCCAGGCAGAGTCCTAGCAAAAACTATCAGACCATCCACACGAAACCATTTAAAAAAACTATCCTGAAAGAAAATGAAGTGTTTGGAATTGATGCCTTCAATTCTGACACATATGAAGAAATATAAATGTCCTACTCCACAGAAACTAAAGTAAATAGCTAATTTTATCAAATCGATAAAAGGATCCTAGCCATTGTCATATCTTCGTTCAACAATATTTTGCCTAGGAATAATAAAATTTGGTCGTCAGTCAACCTAAATGATCAAATATTAGGACAAGGATATCAAACATCTGATTTGGCTCTCTTAAATAGAAATGTAGAGAAGATAAAAACCTCAGAAAAAAGAATAAGAGATATTAAACTTCGATTTTATAATACATCTCAAAGAAACAGAACAACAAGAGGCCCAAACGAAATAGAAAACTAAAAAAAATAGTAGTTTGAAACACTCTAAGACTTTAAATATCAATCTTGCCACAACTTTGCTCAATTTAAAGGTAATAGAGAGAAAAATAAAAAATTTTATGAAACTTTTAACTCAAAGATAAAAATCAATAATTCTCCATAGCTTAAATAAACTGAAAGAGAATCAACAAAGGGTAGCAAGATCAACAATATTCTTATTTCGCCTTATGAATAAAGTTAAGTCCGTACTGAAGAACCTCAGAGACAAACCTTTACTAATGGATTTCATCAACCTTTTAAAACAATATTAAGCAAAAGAAGAAGCGATTCCACTCATATATCAGGAGGGAAGTAATAGAGTGATATAATTCGTTCTTACCTTGAACGGAAGTTGAAGAATTAAATGCTTAAAAAGGCTTAACTTATTTTAGAAAGAAATATGCAAAAAAAAATTAAAGAAGGCAGTAAAATTAAACGAATTTTCAGTTTGAAAAATACTGCTAAAAGACCTATTCCTTAATTAACTAGTAAAGGTAAAGAAGTTGGAGAGTAACTTTATGATAGAATGAATAAACTGTCTTAAAATCCACTTTTATCTCAAATAGAGGGCCAAAGAAAAAAGTTGTAGAAACAAACAATAAAACTAAAATAAAGCCAAATAAAAACTGCACAAAGTTAATTGAAAAAATCTGAAATTAAATCAAAGTCGAAGATAGAACAATAAAAAAAGGAGTTAATCAGAATATAAAATAATTGATTTTACAATATTCACATTTATTATTTGCTTCCCTCAATTTTCTATACATCTATTTACAAAAAATATTAACTTAAAGAATAATTTCTAAATGAACCCCTTTAATTTAAAGAAAAAGAAATCTACATAAGTTAAAGAGCAATTACCAACAAAAAAAATCATAAACATCAGAGCATAGCTGTCAAATAGGCTTATGAGGTAGTATAGCACTTCTGAAGGATTTTTTTATTCGAAAATTATTGGCAACATCATATAGAGTACATATATGTCAATATAGAGAAGGAAGGCGATAAAAATTGTATAATAGCCAATGATTTAAAGCATGATGATGATAAATAGCATCTGTAAAAATATTACAAAGCTTAAGATAGAAACGAGATGCTTCCTTAGCTTTTATAATACTATAAATATTACTCTCAAGAATCAATATGCTTTCTGAGTCGATAGTTTGAGTTTTTAGCTGTCCATCACGAGAAAAAAAAGGCAGTTATTTATGAAAAGTTAAAAAAATAGCTTAATATTTCAGATTCAGAAAACTCGATGGTCACAATCGTAAAAACAAACTCTCCCAAAAAATTTGATAATGTCTTGTCATCACTATCTGGTGATTCATTTCATGATGAATCTTACCTTTTAAATTAAATGATGAAAAAGCTGGTAATTTTCTACGGGCCAAGCTAATTGAAAACATTAAATAAAATAGACAGTTAATTTAATTTTTCTGTGATTAACAGAGCTCTAATAAAAAGTAAAAAAGGAAACAATTATAGAAGTCTCAATAATTTACTGAATTTTTCTATCAAAAACTAATAAGGTGATACATTAAGAAAAAGTACAATAGATCTAAAGAAAAAAATCAATAAAAACTTCTTACATCGAAGATTTGTGAGTTGTTAAATACCTAAAAGTGCTCAAACCAGGAATATTAGCACTCAAAATGATACCAATAAAACTAATAATAATTTTAAAGAGGGAAAAGATAAAAAAAGAACTCAAGAGCGCAGAAGAAGAAAAACAGCGGAAAATATCTGTCAATTTGACTCTAATTTGATCTCAGCCAAGTTATAAAATTATAAAAGTGTGACCTTAAAGACTGAAGAACCTCGAAAATTTGAGGAAGAAAATAAAATATAAAAGAAATTCAGGACTAAAATGGAGTAAATTCGTAGTAAGATCAGGCAAGATAAATAGAACATTTCGAAAAAGCAACAGAGCTCTTGTTTTATAAAGAAAAAGTATAAGAAATTTTGAAGAAGCAATTATATCTTTTAAATTATTTTATTTAACAAATTCAGAGTTATTAAAATCAACTTGCGAATAGAGAAAGGAACTCGGGGTCAATAGATGTCTTAAAATCAAACTTTCCCTTCTGAATATTTTTACGAGCTGATGAAGAAGAGGATATTAAAAATCCTTCAGAGAGTTTCTTTTATCCGTTTCCTGTTGCAAAACTCATTCGAATATCATCTTGTTATTCACTGTTTCTTCGGCTAAAAGCAGTCTCTTAACCTCTTTCCCTGAAACTCATTTTTGGACGTTGGCCCTTAGAAGTTTGAGGCCGGTTAGTTTCAATTGTAGGAGTCTTTAAAAGTATTCCACTTTTGTTCCAAACTTTAATTCTCGGTTCTTGTTTGCTTTGAGGCCTTTAAATATTTTTCCGAAACCCCTATCTAGCAGTTTGATTAAATCTTTTAATTGGCTCTTTTTTATGAATAACATTCGATGTAAATATTTGTTCATCAAATTTTTACTAATTCTTGGAATTAGCAGTGAAAATATTTCTTTTAGGTACATGATTATTATAACCAAATTACAGCTCTTCAATATTATTTACCTAATTGAAATTCAGGATCTTGGTTTATCGATTAACATTTCTTGTAATTGCCTATCTTGATTGAGGAGTCTGTCGTCTTTGATTTCTGCTGAGAACTGCCTGTCGATAAATATTGCTCATTTTATTATAACCAATATAAAATAAATAATATGTTTGCTAAACTTTTTCAAGGATCTATGTATAAAAACAAGGCTAAATGAATTAAAACTATTAATATTTTTATTTTCATTATATTTTCCCAAAATAAACAAAGACATATAACTTCCCAATATAACATAATGCAACTTAATTTATAATAATTTGAACTTAAATGAATTTAAAGCCAAACCCTGAAGACGATGGTCGAATAACAAAAGAGTTTCTTAAGAAGCTGGTCAAAACTGATTTCAAGACCTATTACAGTACTCCCCACCTGAATGATATCCTCTATCTTCACTACAAAGGCTTTAATCAAATTGCCAATCTCTAGGACTATACAGGTATTCTATTTATTTAAGTTAGGGCTCAAAGTTCTATATTTAGAAGGAAATGCATTAAAGAAGATAGAAGGGCTTGAGAATCTAGTCAATTTAAGATGTTTATATCTGCAATAAAATTTGATATCCAAAATAGAAGGCCTATAGACTCTGGTTAATCTTGTAAACCTCAACCTAAGTGATAACCAAATATCTAAAATTTAAGGACTGTCTACCCTAAAGAGCATTCAGAATTTCCAAATAAAAAGAAATAGAATTGGCGGTGATGGCATCAATGATTTAAATGGATTACTGTAATGCCCATCAATATCTGCTTTGGATATTTCGGATAACCACATTGAAACTGAAGATATTTTGCCATAAATTTTGATTAAAATGCCAAACTTGGCAGTCATTTACATGCAAAATAACCCATTCAATAAAAAAATAGCTCACTATCGTAAAGCTGTCATTAGCAAAATCCCAAATTTGAAATATATAGATGATAAACCCATATTTTAAGACTAGAAGAGATACGCTGATGCCTGGGCGAGAGGAGGTGTTGAATAAGAAAGAAAATAAAGAGAATTATACAAAAAATAAAAATAATAAGAGCAGCTGAGACAGCACAGATAATTTAAAGAGATGATGGAAAGATACAAAGAATAAGGGAGAAAGAAAAGATAATAAGAGAAATAACATTCAAGCTAAAATGAAAGCGATTCAAATAAGTAGCATCTCTAAAGTTATAAAACACCATAATAATCTTTAAATGAAAGCGACAGAAGTAAAAATGTAACTGATAACAGCGAGCCCAGTGATCATAGTGAGAAACATAGTAATAAATAATAAAGTGAAAAATCAGATACAGTGCACGGTGAGGGCTACCTTGATGAATTAGATTGATTATATATAGGCTTATATTTAGTACTTGATAAATAGTTGAAAATTTATAATATCACATAACAGTATACTATTTGTTTATCTTCAAAAACTTTTGCATGATGCGACTGTTTCTTATATTCTATATCTATATCAGTTCATGGATGTAATTCTCCAGTTGCCGGCGTCTTTGCTAAACGATTTACTTCTTATTTGCATTAAAATCAGCTGACGTCAATGGTCCTGTGATGGCTTTGCAATCAGGTAAGTTGACTGACTGAAACATCATAACTAGGATGCTATGCAATTATGAGAAATCTTTGAATTTTCTGTTCACTGTCCATTTTTGGCCTAACAAATTTATATCTATCACATATTAAATATAGTTGTTTCTTTTGTTGTCTTCCTTTATTAAGGTTCTCACAATCTTGCTGCACAAGTAATCAGACTTTTGGATCAAAACATAGGGAATATAGAAGGAGGAGCTTTAAATTTTGCTGGAGGAAGACACATTATGATTTTAATTTGATTGCTTCTCTTTATAGTTGCTTTCAGATATTCTTCGAATCAGGCCAGGCTACTTTTTTATTGATTTAGTATTTGCCTTTTATCTTGTGTATTATTGTTTATTTGGAGTTAAGTAATCTTTTCTCGATTCTTTTATCTAGGATATTAATTCATTCTAAAGCTCTTTATTTCTAGCCTGCACTGAATGGAGTTCTTTCTTCGTGAATTCTAGCTCAAGGGTGAGCTTCTCGCACCGTAAATTTATTTATTTTGATAATTCAAGCTTTCTCCTGAGATAAGCTAGCTATATTTTCATGAGAATATTGGCGAAACTTGTCCTATCTTTGCCAATATTTTTATCCTTACTATTCTTAATGAAGACGGCATACTCCTGGTCAAGTTATTATTCATCGCATATATGAGATAGAAATTCACAATAGTTATCAGTCTCATGCTCATCAATGCAAGTTTCCTGGCATCTTTTAATGTACTAGGAGCATTACTTTTCCAATTATTAATAAAAGTTTGTCTTAATTTCGAATAACTCCTCAAGTTGAAGCTATCCAGTGAGCTGGTAAATATTGTTTCGAGTTGTTTAGTAAAATTTTTACACTGGTTCTAGAAATTTATTTTTAATATGCTCAATATCTTCAATCTTATCTTTCGATTTCAAAAGCTCTGATATCTATTACATTATATCCCTTTTCTTTTAATTTAAATATGTATGAAACTTATCCTTGCATCCTTTTGCCTGAGACTATCTCAACTGAAAAGTAATGTTTTCAATTTTGGGCATACTCCCTTACATTATTGACTTGTTTAAGCATTTAACGTAAACTTGAATAGCATTTATGAATAAAGAAATGCTCATACGCTTTCCATTGAAATATTTACAACCCTTTCTTTGGATAATATTCGCTAATTTATTTTTCATTCTTGCGAAATCTTCTACAAACTCCTATCGAAGATCAATTGAAGAAGTGTTTATGGAAGTAGGGATTTCTTCTGTCGGGATGACCAGGGTTTAGCAATTCCTTTATGTGAATAGAGACTTTATGACTCTTCTTACTCTATTTTTATGGCAAATCGACTGAGTATTACCTTTTTGTTATTAAAGGGCTGATTATAAATACTCCTTTGGCGTAATTGGAGACCCATGTTTATCTTACATTTTTAAACTAAAGTCTCTGAGGACCCAGAATAATGCTGGAATAGAATTTGAATTTTATAACTACTTTTCAAATAGTTTTCCAACTTAGACTATCATAGAAAAACTATTGAGGGTCTGCTAATCGATAGTTCCCATACTATTGTAAAGGATAACTGAGGATAAAAGCAAATTCAAGATAAAAAATTTGCAGTCGCGATCATCACTACCTTCTAATGAGCCAAAACCTTCAGAATCGAGTACAATAATTTTGATCCCATTTACTTCGACTAGTTTGGTGGAAATCATGATCCCTTGGGCAGAATTGACGATACTACTGTTGATCGGAAACATATCCCTATCTCCGACTAGATTGTTGAGCAAAAAACTTTTTCCCGTCTTGGACTTACCGACTATTGACAAAACTGCATAATCATCGTTCTCTTGTAGAGTATTTAAATACTAAATGGAGGCGGGATCTATCCGATAACACTTATTCTGATCCATATAGATCAAAGGCAGGCATTTTTCTTTTTCGGCTTATTGCATTTTTCGTTATAATGTTTTTTACTAATATATTTATTACTAATTTGTATGTATTATAAAAGCAAACAAATAAGTTGACAGTAATCATTTTAGGTACAAATACTATATGAGGTAGAGCACGAGGATGATAGCGATGATTAAAAAGTTTACCATTATCATATCCCTGTTTCGAAGAGTCAGTGATCTGATTATTTGAGACCTCGGCTCGAAAAATACGTACCCTTCGCCTGAGAGCTTAAATAACCTGTATCTTGGCTACCATTTACATTTGATATTTTAACTCATTGCTAAAATAGTCGCATTAGGAAGGTACAAACTTTCCTCAGGCGCTAAAAATTTCTCCACAATCGAGGTATCTTTGCTCGACTGAAGAGTAACAAACAATGGGGGTTATGCTGAAGTTGGTTGTACTAATTTCAGATATTTCATGTCAGGGTGTTTTTTTATATTGTATTACGTGCTATCGTAGTTGATTGTTAAGAGATGATCAAAATTGATGTAAAAGTTTTCTTTGTAGATGTTATGGGATAAGATTAATATTTTACCATTGTACGGGTATTCTTTACTGAGGATATAGTAAGCCATTTATGTGCCAGAGTTAGCTAATACTTTGGGACTGAATGAAAACCATCCGAAACTCTCAGCTAATTTTTTAATTATGTCATCAAATTATATCTTCTATCTACATTTTTTACTCGAAAACAAGGCCACTCCTTTATGCCACAAAACATTATCAGGTTCAAGCTTCACAACTAAAGCTTGATTGTCAGACTATTTGCCGATCACTTAAAATCCCTCTTATTAAAATGATGAGCATGAGCTACTTGAAGACGAGTTTACTTCAGTTTCTGATTAGTCTTCTTAATTTAATTATGAGGCTCGATTGCTCTATTGTTGTTATTTTTATTAAAATTTTTTATGCATGGCAGAGGGTTACATGTGTGAAGATATAAATGAATATATTTGATATTTAAAATTGATGAAATAACCTATCATTTCAAACGTAGTATATGTGTTTCGAATGACCTTAAGCAATGTTATCCAGAGAAGTAGATCTTGCATTTATTCGAGGTTTAAATTGTTTTCGATCATTTTTTAATTTCCGAGCATGCTTGTTTCTATTATCTTCCAATATGTGTTTTCGAAGTATCTGTCGATCATATAGGCTCAATTTCTAAATTAATCATAGAGTTACTTCATAATATTTTCGGAATTTCTATTGAAACTCTTATTTAGAGAGGATGAATGGTTTCTGTTGAGAGATTTGGCTCGTCTTACTAATTGTTGTTTATGTCTAAAAATTTTTAGATTCCAATTCTTCTACGTACTTCAGAAAATTCTGTAGTATCAAAAATTCTTCTTTGGTTAAAGGATTTTCAGATGTACTGCCAGCTGAGCTTTGGGAGTAGAAAATTTATATGAAGTATTCGATTGTTTTAGCATCTAACAAGTTTTATCTATTAATTTGAGCTCTAGAAGTGTATAAATTCTTTGATAAGAGCAATTGCAACTATTTTCTATCTACTTTTTAAACTTCAATCATTTTCTTTTCTTCTTTTAATTTTTCCTTCTCCATTTTCTATCTAACTTTTTTCTTTTATTTTTATTTCTAAGCATTCTTTTACTAAGTTTATTTAACTAAAGATTTAGAAAGTAATTTAAAACTCTATTGACTCAAATGCAGATCAGGTTTAAATAGTTCCCTCATTTAAGTGAGATCATATTTCTGTTGTTCTCTCCGCTTGGTCTACTTTGCCTCCATGATACTTTATAAGCGATTGTAAATTGATATATATGTCGATTGAGGGTTGTTCTTAAAATAGTTATGGTTTATTTTCGGCTTTTGCTCTACATATTCCTATTATTTTTATACTACTTTCAGTAAATCCTTTACTTTCCGTTATTTTGCTTCATTGTAAAGACTCTCAAACACTGAACTGTTTTCCTCAATCAAAAGATTTTATGTTTTCATTTTTTTATGTTCGATGACCTTCCGATTAGTTGTAGATGACATTAACTTGGGTCTATATGTTAGTTATTTCATGTCATTGAGGGTTTTTTTAGCATCAGTTTCGATTTAATCTTCTTCTTTACATTTGTGTTTCTTATAGTTGAAGACCTTTTATAATTTTTTATTGAATTTATTCTGCTTCTCATCTATTGGCTTTTTTGTTACGTTGGATCTGTTGATGACTTATTCTTTTTTGTTTATTTTTTTTACGATTTGATTATAAGAGCAAGTTCTTTCCATGAAATATACTGGGGATTAAACTTTTATAGAACTACTACTACTACTTTATTTTATCTATTTTGATATTTCTTTGGTTAAAAAGGTTGTCATTTGCCTCGGCCATCCCATAAGAGAGTTGATGGTAAATATTTAACTTTCACTCTCTTGAGCAGAGAGCTATCGTACAAACTACTCATAGAGGGGAGTTTAATTTATTATTTTAATTGGATTTTTAATATTAATTTTGGGCTCACCATGATTTTGTTAGATGGGAATATTGTCAAAGTTTATTTTCATTAATAAAACTTATTACTTTGAGCAAAAATATAATTATATCGATGGCTGAGAAATTAATAATAGTTTAGTTGATCTTATAAAAATGAGAGTCGCATTAAATCATCTGAATCGAAATTGGATGAAAAATTTAAAAAAGATATCAAGCTAATCCATACCAAAACCATAATCTAATGTCATAGTCGAGCCTGGCTATTTTAGGCAAGGAGGCTTCTATTCTATCATCAATTATTTTAAGAATAGTAATACGAACCTTGAGCTCAAAAGGAATGTGAATCTATTTACTGTATAATCATATGAGAAAGTTTTGCTAGAAAAATATCAGGAGCTATGCACAGCTCTAGATAAAAAAAACTTTTAGCCAACCAGCAAGTATCTGTCTACCGCTCTATATCAAGTACATTTGATAATAGATAGGAATATAAAACAATATGCAAAACAGCTTAGAATAAAAAGAAGATAGATCTGAGTAGTTGGAAGTTGATAAAAGATGCAAACAAATCAAAGATAGTTCAATGTAATTGATATAATAAATTAGCAAGAATTTACCAAATAAAGTTGACAACATTGACATCATCAGATCGTTGGTTTCAGCTCACTTGCAAGTTCAGCAACGAGAAAGGCGAAGAAGTCTACAACATATTGGAGAAGCATGAAAAGAATGACAGTTTCAAGTTCATCAAATTTAATATCTGATATTTATTAATAGATAAGTATTAAAATCGGACCAATCAGGACTCACTTCGACGCAAGGGCATGAAACTTCCACTTTAATTATCCTATAAATATTATAGTTAACTTTTAAGTTCAGTCATCACATTATTATTCATTTATTCTTGTTTTCTTTAGTAATAAAAGTTAGGAAGTAGTTTCTACTTCTTTTATGGTTTTTTCTCCTCTAACTTTTATTACTAAAGAAAACAAGAATAAA
>ERZ724506.860-NODE-860-length-10682-cov-11.615602_pt1 | contig 10682 bp, 4 predicted proteins | sample MGYA00376039_ERZ724506 | MGnify/ENA primary metagenome ERZ724506 (study PRJEB28724, sample SAMN07190887) | wastewater metagenome | isolation source: effluent of sewage treatment plant in Hong Hong | place: USA: Christiansburg, Virginia | collected 2016-03-01 ... | reverse complement strand
AAAATATTTTTAACTAAGTAATCAATCCAAGAATAAAATATATTTGATTTATGTGTTCCCATTTTCCTAAAGATATAAAACCAATTTGATATATTAAAACTATTTATTTATAAATGAGTTATAATATACTAAAGTAACAATAAACTTTAGAAAAATATCCCTCCTGAATAATGGATGAAAAAGGGTAGTATGATCCGCCATGTTAGTGTGATAATCAACTAAACAATCAAAAGTATACTTATATAAATTTCATACCAAAGTTTCTATACGAATAAATATTTAATAACTTCTCCAATTTTTTTTATTTGATCTTAATGTGTCTAAATTTATTGCCGGCAACACAAATAGGAAACACAATCAGTTACTTGTTTCCATTAGCATTTACTCTCACTTTGTCAGCTATAAAAGAGTCACTAGACGAATATTAAAAGTATAAAAGAGATAAAGAATTTAACAACAATGAATATCAGTAATTTAAAAAGAGTTATATCATAAGGATAAATTAATATTGTCAAAAGCTAAGACATCCAAATTGGCTAGTTCTTGTTACTCTAGGAAAACCAGTCGGTACCTGTTGATCTCATACTGCTATAGACAGAAGACCAAGAAGCTAGCGTATTTGTTAAAACTGATTAATTAGACGGAGAAACCGACCTAAAGGTAAGAATGCCCCTGAGAATTACCTAAATGAATCCCTTCCTGGATATTAGAAATATTACATATTAGATGAGGATTGAGGGAACCAGTGATTCTATTTACTCTTTTAATGGATCCTTAGAAAGCAGAGAAGGAATTTGTCCCATAAGCTTATAGAATGTTGTTTGGCAAAACATGAAAATAATATCCTCCAAAGTAGTTGGACAAGTTATTTATATTGGCAAGGAAACAAGAGTATAATAAAATCTCTGAGTTTATGACACCAAGCGAGGCAAAACGGACTAAGAAGTAGATAGAATTATGAAACTAATGTTGTTTTTACTTACTATACTTTCACTTAGTTTAACTTTCGTTTCTGGCTAATTTAGAAAGCCCAACTTCTATATCGTAATACTTAAATATATAATTATATTTAGTGTTATTATTCCAATATCAATAAAGTGTAACATTGAACTATCAAAATTTATATACTGCCATATGATTAATAAAGATGAATTTATCCCAGGAACAGAGTCCAAAAATAGAAATATTCCTGAAGAGCTGGGAAGAGTAGAGTATTTATTGACAGATAAAACAGGAACATTGACCCAAAATATTATGAGATTCTAGTTTTTAAAAACCCCTATGTAGAACTTTGCTTGACAAGATTTTTAAAATTTAAGAAATATTATATCATCGTCTTCAAACAAATAGTTTTATGAGCATTTGATAGAGTCTCTAATACTTTGCAACAATGTTAACATATAAGGAGAGGATTAAGAGCGTTAGCTATAAGCGCAAAGCCCTGATGAACTTGCATTAGTAGAATTTATAGAATTATATTTAGGGCTTAAAATAATAAAAAGAAACAATAATTTAATATAAATTATCAATCAATAAAAAGAAATCTAAAATTACTAGATCTTATTCAATACTCCTTTTACTTCTGAAAGAAAATCAATGGGAATCATTTTAAAGAAGTCAGAGACCGGAGTTATTAAGTATTTTTTAAAAGGAGCCGACTCTGTAATTCAAGAAAAGGTCTCTAAACATGATAAGTACTGGATTATGGAAGAGGCATAAACCCTTTCATAAGAGGGTCTTTGAACCCTAGTAATGTGTTATAAAGAAATCACTCAACAATAATTTGATGATTTTATCCAAAAGATAAATAAAGCTTCCGAATTTCTTACTTCTAAAGAATAACAAGAATAAAAAATAATTGATGAATTCGAACAAAGCTTTAAAGTTCTCTGTGTCACAGGAGTTGAGGATCTGTTGTAGGATTAAGTTAGAAATTCAATATATACTATTAGAGAGGCTTAAATTAAGGTTTGGATGTTAACAGGAGATAAATTAGAGACCGCAAAATGTATAGCAATTTCTACTGGTTTTAAAAAGAACAATTAGTTGTTTGAGGAAATAGATGGTGACAATAAGGAAAGTTTGAGAAAGTAACTACAGCATTTTATACCCAAGAATTAAGTGATTATTATTACTGGATGAGCCTTATAAGTAATACTTTCTTGTACAGAGCTTACTTAGATGTTTTTCTCAGCTGTTATGGAGTTAGAATCAGTTGTAATGTGTTGACTATCTCCTAAACAAAAGTCAGAGGTAGCTGATATATTAAAATCTAAGTATAAAAAAATAGTTTGTTGCATAGGAGATGGTGGCAACGATGTAGGAATGATAAAGGCAGCTAGTGTAGGCATCGGTATTTGAGGTAAGGAAGGAAAATAAGCCAGCATGGCATCAGATTATTCTATTTTAGAATTCAAAAATTTAGTTATTCTGTTGCTATGGCATGGATGACTGGACTACATCTGAACTTCAGTACTTTGCATGTTTATTATTTATTGAGGTATTTTGTGGTCCGTCATATAATGTTTGTTTTCAATAATATTTTACTACATACAAATTAACATTATAAGTGAAAAGGCTCAAGCTGCTTTTGTGACTGTCTTTACTAACTTTTTCTTGATGACAATGGTTTAGGATAATGACATAGAGCTGGAGTAAATACTAAATTATCCAATCTTCTATACTCAGTCTTAAAGAGGGGACAACTTGAGTGTTAAGAATTTCCTTATTTGGATGTGGTGAGCAGTCATATAGGGTTCGATAATCTTTTTCTTATGTTTGCTGTTCTTTTAAGATTCTCTTTACTCCATTTCAACATATGTTTTCACAGCTCTGCTTTTTGTAACCTATTTTAACAACTTCTAGTAACTTAGAAAAATAAGAAAGATAAATATATATGGCTTTATGCTTGGTCTGTCAACTTTCTATGTTACCATTGTTTAGTTTAGAGATATTTTTGAGTTAAAATGGATTGACTATAAGAACTTCTCTAAGATATTGACAATATCGATTTTGGCTCATCTGCCTGTAATGTTCATAAGACTAATTACTTATTGTTTTTTTCCAAACCAAATCGACAAAATACTAAAATAAAAAAACATTGCTAGCAAAAGAATATATAGGGACTCTAAATTAGATGAGAATTTAATGGTACAAAAAGATGATATAAACTTTGCTTCCAGTATAATATTATTAAAAAACTAATTAATTAAATATTTAAATTAGATTTTATTTTATAAATGCTTTAAAAAACTATTGCAGAAGACAGAGGCCTTTATTAGTTTACTAAGAGTTCTGTTTAAATAGGTTTCGGACAAATAGTTGACCTCATTATTGTAACCATATATTTCATTTTTCTTAACTATAAAAATGACGGTTATTCCTAGCAAATATTGGCTGTATGTTTATCCTATAACACTATCTCTGTTTCCATATTGTATGGAATTGAAATGTATTTTGGAATCAAATTCTCCTAATACGTTGGCTAGAAAAAGTATTAGAAAATGACAATATTTCTATTCTAGATTTTTGCCTCAATGTTGTGCATAAGTATACTTTCAATTCTATTATTACTTTTTTCAGAGCAAGTATTTAATGCTATTGGGAAGTTTTAATAGGATATTGTTTAGAATGCATCTTGATTTTTAAGACTAAACGTTCTTGAGAGAGTAATGGATGGACATGTAAATTTGTTCAGAGGTATTTTGATCAGTTTAGGAAAAGAACACAAATTAATATATATAAGCGCGATTGTGTTCTCAACCTATTTGGTCACTGCTTATATTTGTTGTTTTTAAATGGATATGAAACTTAATGGGTATTTAGTTGCTAAGTATGTGAAAACAACTCTTGATTATTTTGTGTGTTTATTCTTCATATATAGATCATATCCGATAAAAGGTAGATTCGTACCAAACATATAACAGATATTAAGAAGGTTGTCTAAAGTAATAAAGTAAAGTATATAATTTATGGTAAGTATTTATGGAGAAGTAATTGCCAATGAACTAACTTGCATTTATGCTAATATGAATGACCCAAATCATAATATGTTCTCTCAGTCAGTATCTACCTCTTGGGGTTTATACTAGAACATTTAAATATATTTATTTCTAATAAGTATAGGCTAGGCTTAAGTATTATGAACAGATATAAATTAAATATCAGATAGCAATAAAAAACAGAAAATGAATACAATATTTTTCTAGTACTAGAAATATGCCTTGGTATTTAACCTTGCTATTTCGCTACTCATTTTAGTGACACATAGATTCATATGTCTCATTTACACCTCTGACCCAATAGTGATTGAGCAGCTGTCTAGCTGTCTCATAACATTAGGAGTATATTTGATCGTATTTTAGATGAGGGTTTTTGTAACTACTTACCTAAGATCAAATGGTATAAAAACTTTTAACCTTTTGGTCTCTGGAGTTCTCTATCCTGTTTTAATTCTTACTACTCTAACTATTACCTATTACAAGAGAATGTTTAGTATTTAGGCTTTGTTATGGAGTTTTATCTTCTCAGATTTATTCATCAACTACCTTCTCTATTTTAAAGCGTTATTCGTAGCCCAAAAAAATAAACGCATAATTGAGCAAAACAAGACCCAGTAATTAGAATCTCAAAATTAATAAATTTTATTTCTATTTAATTTAAGAATTTATAATTTTTTTTCTTTCATATAATTCACTATTATGTATTAATTTTCGACCAAAGTAACTTTCAAAGTTCAATTCCTTAATGGTAAAATAAATTTTCTTTATTAAGATTATAGACTATTAAATTTTATTATATTTTTTTCTATAACTCAAACTCAAAATCCTGAATTAAAATAATTTTTTTCTTTTCAATGCTTCATTTTGATAATTAAAATTCTAAATAAGTAACTATAATATTATATACTTTATATTTATCTTGTTATTACCTATGTTATATTAATAAAGTGCGAATTAGAAATAGATATTAAATAAACAATTTATAATGGAAACCCAGTTATCTTAGTCTGTTATGGAGTGAATTTAAAATTTACTAAATAAATATTCTTTAATGGGTATCCAGAGAACATTTGTGCTAGATAAATTAAGTTTATTTGATATTTTAGCCGAGACAAAGGAGTTATATTAAAAAAATAAGATAGAATAAAAATAGTATGAATATAATTTGTAGGAAAAAAATAATTAAAATATTTTTTAAAGAAATTTTTAAAAAGATAATTTAACAAATTAGCAATCAAACTTCTAGAAAATAAAAGAATAACTAGAAAGCCCACTAATCAACAATTAAAAGTTTAATGAGATTTAAAATAAAGATTAATATGATAACAGATTTTGAAAAGATCTATTTGATGATAATATACTTTAAAACTAAAACAATTAAATTAATGACTTACATTATTAGCAACGGCAGATAACACAATGATGATACAATAATAAAATAGAATAATAAAACTTAGGCCATGAGAAAAATTGCCCTATGCAAAATATAAATTAATAAAATTAACTTTTGACTTTACAAGAGTAATAAAATCAATGCAAATGTAATACTAGGTTTAACAATCCTTAATAATGATTACTATTACAACAATGACTTATTTAGTTGGCTTCATAAAAAGAACAGCTTTTATAACAACACAAGTCATTGTTTCAGATTAAGCTTCAAAAATAGCAAATAGTATTTTGAAAGAATAAGCTAGAACAAGAAATATCCGAAATCAATTTAGTAGTAGCTCAAATAAAAGAGGAGTTAAAACAATTAGAAAAAAACACAAAAAATTAAAAATATTATAACTATATTGCAAAAACATTTATTAGTCATTAAATGTTATATACTCAAGTGAATTTCTTTTCATAATATCTTCCAATGAACCCAGAAGAGAGCGAAAGCTCTTTTTATCAATACTTGCCAATTAGCACTTACTCTTTGTGATTATGGTAGCTTTTCATGGAGTATTATTTATCAAAGCCAGCTCACCGAAATACATATTTTCTCTATAGTTTAGTACCTCAATATCTTTATTCAAACTTCTGTTGTATTTATAGGCATTTAGTTCTCCAGATATAACCATGTAAAATCAATCTGCCGTTTCTCCCTCTTATAATACAACACAGTTTGGCTCAATAAATTCGGTCTTTAAACAGTCACACAATTTTGATCTTTCATAAGTGTCAAGATTTCCTAATATCTCTACTCTGCTTAAAAACTACTCATATTATTATCTTTGTCAGATAGATCTCTATTTTACGATTGCATTAAACATTTCTCAGCTTAAGGAAAATAGAACCACTTCTGTTTCTGAAAATATATTTGCTGCTCAAGGTGTTGAGTATAAAAGAGCTAGTTCTCCAAACATACCTCCTTTTTAGTAAGTCGTTAGAAATAATTCTTCTCCGTTTGTTTGAGTCTTAAAACATTTTAATTTTCCCTCCATAACAACAAATAATTTGTCCCCTTCGTCTCCCTGATAGATAATTTATTATTATGCTTTGAATGTTTCCTTTTTCATGGCTTATATAATTCTTTGCATGTCTTCTTCATTAAGATACATAAATAAAAATACCTCTTTTAGCAACATATATAAATCTCTTCATTCATCTTCTGTCTTTGGGTATATTTCTGGTTCAATATGCTGATAAGGATTTAAGACTCCATAGACCTCTGCTGAGACACTCATTCAAGACTCTTTATTACCACCCATCTAAAAGTTTTTCTATCACAATTCTTTGATGTTTTTACTTTCCTAATCATCTGATTCGTAGTCAGAACTCTCACTTTAACTCACACTCTTTTCTTCTTGTTCATTTTCTTGCACCAGCAGCTGGTTACCTTTTTCTTTAAGCCAAACTATCATAAACTCAACAACATCTTCTGGTTAGTTTAAGAGCAAATCATTTACCATTCCCTCTAAGACTCTATATACATTTTTATCTAAGTATTTATTTATGTTTTCCAATTTCATATTCTCAGCCATATAATTATAAATATAAAATAATATAAATGATATTAAACTTATTCTTCATGAACTGGTACATTGTTTTCTTAACCTTCTTTCTTTTTTATTCCACTGACAATATCATCTATTCTTAGCAACATGCAACTGCTCTCAATAGCTGTTTTTATAAGTTATGACTTTACATTGAATGTCTCCAAAATAGCTTGTTTCTGCATATTTGCTACTTTTCCAGTATGCCCATCTATTCCCCAATACAACTGGTCTTTGACAACATGCTTTGATCTTAGTTCAGTCAAAACTCAAATTGTGTCTGCTCCTGAGTTCTAAGCCAGTGTTCTTGGAATCACCTCAAGTGCCTTTGCTATAGCTATAAAAGGTTTCTACTATAATCCTACAATCTCTTTTGACTTCTCCAATAGTCTTTATTAGATCTACATCTCAACAGCTCCTCCTCCATATAACAATCTTGGCTCTGCAAAGAGATTTCTTGCAACTCCCAAAGCATCATGAAGATTTCTCTCCATTTCATTTAAGGTGTCCTTGCTTCCTCCTCTTAAGATAATAGAACAAGCAGTTGGATTCTTGCATTTCTCAAAGAACACAAAATACTCATCTCCAATTTTTCTCATCTCAAATAATCCGCAGTTTGTTCCCACATCACTCTCTTGCAAGTCCTCTGGTCTGTTGACTATTTGAGCTCCAGTTACTCATGCAATTCTGTTGTTGTCTGTTTTTCTCATTCTTCTTATCACTGATACATTTCCTTCTAAGAGATAATGTTGAGCAATATCTGAGACACCTTTTTCTGTAATAACAATATCAGGCTTGAACTTCAAGATGGCTGAACACATCTAGGCTATCTCGGCTTATTCCTATCTGAGAGCATCAGCCATGTCAGTATCCTTAGTCATCTCCATATTGGTTTGGCTCTCTCCTTTTTTATACTCCAAAGGACAGTCGATTAAAAGGACTCTAGGATTCTCAATTCTCTTTCTCATAGCTGGATGAGTCAAGTCTTTATTGATCATTACTCCATCAATGACTCTGCTTTCACTCATCATTCCTCCTGGAATTTTTTCTATCTTGGCATATCTTTTAATTTCTACGTTGAGTTTTTTAAGATTTAGAGTTCCGTTGAAAACAGTCTTGCATGCTTTGAATGCCAAGTCAACAACCAATGAGCCCCAATTTTTAGAGAACTTTGTGCCAACACAAGCTGCCAGAATCTGTTTAACTGTTAACTCATCATGTATGTCTACTTTGAGAGCAGCTTCCTCTAGAATTTTGGTTATTTCTTCTAGGGCTCAGAAATAAGCAGCTACTATAATAGTTGGATGCATATTCTATTCTAAAAAGGTTTTGGACTACTGCATTATTTCTCCAGTAAGAAGAACAATGGAGGTGGTTCCGTCACCAACTTCTTCATCCTACATTCTTGCTAGTTCAATAATAGACTTAGCAGTTGGGTGCTTTGTTTCTATTTCTCTTAGGATTGCATGCCCATCATTGGTCATGACAATTCCTCCCATTGGATCCATGAGCATTTTCATCATAGATCTTGGCCCAAGAGTTGTCTAAATAATGTCAGCTATGGCTTTGGCAGCAGCAATGTTTGACATCTGAGCTTGTTTTCCTCTTTCTTCTTTAGTCTTATTGTTCATGATAAGAACTGGTGTTTATCTTTATAGCTATCTCATTATAAAATAACAACGTGTATATAAAATTACTAAAAAAGTTCTTAAGTTAATAATTTGTTTGGGTTTTCAGAGAGACTTATTCCAATGTGATAAGCTACAGAAACTCCTACCTAGATATTTTCTGATCTTAATTAGTGTCTATTAGTTTGTGAACTTAGTCAATGTTGTCCAGTAAGGTAGAGTCTCTGCAGTAAAGAGAAATATCTTTGAAGAACTTTTTAATCTCATTTTAACTTAATAGATCCTCATTATTTGTATCATAAATTCTCCATACAAAATCAGTTATTTTCTCTGCCTCCGCCCTTTACATTATAAGTAAATTAAATATATAATAATGATCAACCAAATTGAAATTGTCTTCGAATGAATTCTATAAAAGATACTTGGGTACTCTTTTATCTTGAGCCGAAGAATCAAAGTTATGGCATCATATCAGCTTAGTAATTTAAATAGTCGAAGAGCTTCATGACAACAAGGATGACTATTCATCTTTCTACAGTCTTATCAACATGTACGATCCTGAGACTCTTACAGACTAAAAAATACAAAGCTTTATGCAGTAGAACCTCAGCTTAAATCCAGGATACGCGTAATATAATAAGCTATTTTGATGTGGCATTCACCTGACTCAAATAAAGCATTTGTTTCTTTGTTAGTTTAAAAATACTTAAAGAAATAAGTTTTTAAAAAGTTGATGTTATCAATAATGAAGACTGAAGCATGTTACTATTTATACATGAATCTTTAGGATATGCAAATGAAGAGCTCAATGACAAGCTTGTGGGACATTCTTGGAAACAAATAGGATTTTAATAGGAAAATCCTCTGACAGATTTTTGAGGCTCTGGATGATTAGGACTTATAAACCTGTATATATTTATAAAAGAGAATAAAAACAAAGCAATTTAGATGCACTGAGAAAGCTTGGATTAAAAACATTATTATTTCTTTGCTTGTGGCTCTATTAATATTACTCACAAACTTCTTTAGACTCTTCCAAGGAAATAGTTGAATTAAAATTTTGTTTAAAGCTTTGACATGTAGGGAGTTTTAGATAGATTTTAGAAACTATATACTAAGCACTTTGCTAGATTCCATGAGTACTGGACACAGTCCTTGGAGGCTCATAACATAATGTCATTTAATACAGTACTAAAATAATATTTTACAACAGAACTTAATAATTAAATTTGTTTTGAGATTATTTGACTTAACTCTCTTCTATTTATATTTATATATTCTTTTATAAACGTGTGAAATTCTTTTATAATTATTTCATTTTGGCTCTTCTTTATTTAGCTGTAAATAATTGTCTATAGAAACATACTTTTATATAAATTCACCAGAGAAAGTTTATTGGAGTCTTTCTTGTAAATTCTATAAGCCTTTATAATTATATTGATTTATTTCTAGAGTTGTTTTTTGAAAAAGTCCAAATATTTTTAATTACTATTAGTTTGGAAGATAAGGTTGTTTGTAGATGATTCCTTGTTGACAGATTTATAGGTGTTGTATAAACTAGCTTTGGTTAAATAGTAAACTTGGTCAGAGTTTATGGAGTTATAGTCAATTTAATTTTCTTAATGATTTTATTAATCATTATCCTCAACAATATCTAAACTTTGTATGGAAATAGATTATTTTAGCAGATCTTATATTTAATCATATCCATTAATATACATATTTACACATTACTTTGAAGGTGTAATTATTTATTATATGCTTTTTTTATTCTAGGTCGTTTCTTAAATAACTTATACATTTTTCTTAATTAAATTAGTATTAATGTTTTCTTTATTTTAAATTTTGTTTTGACTTTTTTATTTATGCTCTCGCTTTATTGATTGATTCTTCTTTGATATACTCTATTTAGATTATTGTTAAATATTTAAAATTTTATTTTATTTTGTTACTTTTTTTTAATTCATTCAAAATTTATTATTTATTATTTTAATGATATAAAAATTTATATTATCCAAGCAAAAAAGAATCTTATATATTTAAAACCATTTATAAAGAAGAAATTAAAA
>ERZ724506.859-NODE-859-length-10695-cov-3.296711_pt1 | contig 10695 bp, 17 predicted proteins | sample MGYA00376039_ERZ724506 | MGnify/ENA primary metagenome ERZ724506 (study PRJEB28724, sample SAMN07190887) | wastewater metagenome | isolation source: effluent of sewage treatment plant in Hong Hong | place: USA: Christiansburg, Virginia | collected 2016-03-01 ... | reverse complement strand
AAAAGTTTATCGACCTGGTGCGCAAAAATGCGGCAGCATTCGGCGGTGGCCTTGTCCGCACGGCGAAGCCTCGCCCATCCGTATCGTGGCCCGCCAATCTGGTGGCGCTGTTTAAGCAGTCAATCGAGGACCACGACTATCAAGCGGCACTTGATATTGGCGAAAAGCTGGGAGCTTTGTTTTTTGTGACAGACAAAGGGCAAGCATTGATGCAAGTCGCTCCCGTCCCGTGTGATTTTGAACCGCGTTTATCGTCAGTTTGTAACGAGGATGGCACATTCGCCGTGATTTTTCCGCAAAATATGACGATTCTAAGCGGGTTTTCGTACAAAGCGAAGCGCGCACGTCAATCTCAAATTGATAACGTAACAAAATCGCTAAATGCTCGGACTAACTTTAACTTGTCCGAAGCACTTGACAAGCAAAGTTATGCACCAGTTGACCAGGCTGCAACCCGTGCCCAATGGATTTTAGAGCATGGCCTAAGCGCCGAAGTAATCGAATCTCGGATTGTGGCGCACGAAACCGAGTCGATTGAAGCAATGGCAGCGCAGGACGTTTCCCAGGTAGTGGCGCAAGCCGTTGCAACAATCGCAATCAGCGAAGCCATGCAAGCCAGCGAAGCTGATACAGAGCTGGTGACTTGCGAAGCTGGCGAGAGCGAATCCCATGCCGTGACCGTGGGCAGCGTATCAGGTACTACATGGGCACCCGTGCCTCAATACGTGCCCTGCTCTCCCGATAAAACCGGGTTCAATGATGGCCCTGCCCCAGCTTTTCGGGGTGACGATGGCGATACACCTACACCCCCAGCAGTGGAAACAGTCGAGGCACCGGCCCCCACTGTGGCGGAATTTTTGCCTGAAACCGTCGAAGTGTTTGGCCGTCATTATGGCGTTGTCGCATCATTCCCAGAGTCTGAAATTGACCGCGCCAATGAATACATGAAGGCGAACCGCGATACTGGGTGCATTGCCATTGAACGCGGCACGGTGTTTGTTTCGGCATTGGGCGACAAAGGCAGCAGCAAGCCCCAGGACGCGCCAGCTCCGACACTTCGCGGTGAATGGTTTGCTGCAACCCAGGTAAACCGCATTGAATCCAAGTCCGGCAAGTGGCTTGCATGGTTTTGGATGACAAGCGCCGGGGTTATTGCCCTTGGATTTTCTGCACACGGTCAGACTGTCAATTTAACCACCTACGCCACGGCATCCGATCGCATGAAAGCCCTGCAAGCCCTTGCAAGGGCAGCGGATGCGCCCACCGATACACCTCAAGGCGGTGGCCTGCCCTGCCCTGAGCCGGTGGCAGTAGTTGAGCCGGTGGCCAGTGTGGCACCTACCCCTACTGTAGCGGTAAGCAGCGACAGCCCCACCCCCACTCCAGCGGTAAGCAGTGATTTCGAGCCGGTTGATTGTGACCATGAGGCCATGGAGGCAACCTACAAAGCCATGCGCAAGGCCGACGCATCCGCATCCAAAGAAATAGCGGCCACGGCGCACGCCAAAGCCCTGGTTGATCTGGCGGCGCAGTACCCGCAACTGAAACGGGCAGAAACCACCTATGCAGGCGGCAAACTGGCGGCGGTCAATATGCGGGTTCTGCTCAAGGAAGCGTTTAAGGGTGTGAAGTTCAGTGTCACCAGCGATTACAACAGCGTGCGCGTAAATTGGACGGATGGCCCATCAGACAAGCAAGTAAACGAGGTTATAGGCCGTTTTGACATTGGCGCAAGTGATAGCCAATCGGACTACTTTTACACGGTTTCAACGGCATTCAGCCAGCTATTCGGCGGGGTTCAATACCTATTCACACGGCGGGAAGTGTCAGATTCTTTGGTGCAGGTGGCAATTGATCGACTGTATTCCGACCGAAGCGAAAAACCAACTGTCACCGACTACCGCAAATGCACAGGTATTTTTGACTGGAATAGCCAGGACTACGAAAACCGCCGTATGCGCGAGATGCTGGAGACATTGGGCAAGTAACCCCCCATCGGCGGGAAGTACCGACCTCCCGCCTGGTGGGATTTTTTGACATTCACATATTGGAGTAAATAATGAACCCGAACGACACAACACGCGCCATTTCATGCGCAGCCGCTCAAGTTGACGCACTACGCGCAACATTGGCCTGTTCTGGCCCCGTAGAGGCCATGATTCTGATGCCGCTGATAGCGCAAGCCCAGGGCATTTTGAACACGCTGGAGCAGCTTAAAGGCGCTTTGCGGGAGGTGCAATCGTGAATCGCGGGGCAAAATCAATCAAATGCACTATGCGGCCTCAAATCGAGAACATCAAATGCAATATAAGGGATTCAGTGCGACCGTTTGACGGAGACGGATACGCATTCAAAACGGCATTAAAGGAATTGAAGGCGGACGGGATGCATTTTAAATACATTGCCGAAAAATGCCACTACATAAGGGAGGCAGCATGAACCACGACCAACTAATGACAGGCGCAGAACTCCAAGCCCTGCGCGAAGCCTGCGGGCTTGACCGTGACCAATTCGGGGCGCTCTGCGGCGTCCAGGGGCGCTCTATCAAATATTGGGAGATGGGCAGCAGTAATCACGGTGTACCGGCTGACGTGTCGGCCCTGGTGCTGGAGCTGGAGGCCAAAGTACGCAAGGATGCCGACGCGATTGTTGACCATTGGCTTATAACCCAGCCTGACCCCGTGCTGATGCGCTCAGGCAACCACTTGCAAAACGCAGCAAACCAGCGGGCGTTTATCGAGCTTCGACGACGTGGCCACGACGTGCGAATGGTGGCCTTCGATGTACCCGCGTTCAAGGCATGGGCAGCGCAGACACGCAGCGCAGACACGCCAGGCGCACGCCAGCAGTGGGCCAGGATAGCGGTGAAGGATCAGGCCAAGCCTCATCGGGCAGATCAACCAGCTTGACCTACCCCCCCATCGGTGGGATTTTTGGAGCTACCCCCCGTTCCGTAGGATTTTTTGACCGTGTTGGCTGGAATCTGATTGTCATTTTGGTTTTGGGTTTGCCGTGCCCTTTACGGCTAATTTTCAGGGAGAGTGAAAATGGAATTTTTGGGCTTGATTTTGATTGCGGTGGCAATTTATTTGTACTTCATACCGGCTATTTATGCCAGCAGGAAAAATAGGCGAGACACCATGCCGATCTTTGTCTTGAATGTGCTTCTCGGCTGGACATTGGTTGGATGGGTTGTCGCTTTGGTTTGGGCTGCGCGAGACGACTCTCCGGCTTCGGTGGTGGTGCAATCTCCAACTGCTTTGGATGGAGATACCAGAACCTGCCCCCACTGCGCCGAAACCGTCAAGGCAGCGGCTAAGGTGTGCAAGCATTGCCACGGGGTACTGACGCCGGTTGACCCAGTATTTGTCGTGCATGACAACTACAGCATTATGAATGCCCACGGGATTACCTTCAGCAAGGAAATGTTTTGGCTTGGCGGGAAATCTTACGGTCAGCTCGATGATGCAGTTTTGGCGGCAACGTCTAATCAGGCCGCAACCGGCGCTTGATCGAATCCACAGCAGACGCTTTGCATCTATCAAGCCAACTCGCCAGCTTGCGCCCTGCTTCGCAGTAGGGCAGTATGGATTCTCCCGTACCTTTGCACGATGGGCACACTATCGCGGATAGCGCAGGGGTTCCGATGATCGCGTCAAACTTTCGCCCGTGGCACGTTTTGCAGACCTTATCAAGCCACCACGCTATCACTGCACTGGCTACCACGTCCGGGCGCTCTATGCCCCATTCTGCCGCACGCATGGATACCTGTTGGTGTACCTTTTTCAGCGCTGCGGTATCTGGCTTGGTGTGCAGGCGCATCAATGCCAGACCAAGTGTTGACGCAGACCACCCGGCGCAAATCAGAATGTCACCTGGGCCATGCTTTTCAGCTTCAACACGCAGGTTGTTGGTGTTGGTTGCGGACAAATATCGTTCTTCGGTGCTGGTGCTCATTCGTTGTCCGTTTCTTTGTAGTTGCAAAACAAGGTAGGGTTCCAGCCGCGTCTGAGTGCGCAGACTTTTACTTTTTCTTCGCCAACAAATAGGACCCGTTTGTGTATGCATCCCATGCACACGCGCTCCATTGCGGCGGTGCGGTTGGCTTCACGTTGCTGTTTGGCTTCGAGTACATCGCACGGGTCACGGTACTGATTCGCGTCTAATGTCATAGGCTTTCCAGTTCAATATCGACTTTGGTGACGTGCGTTTCTTTTTGACCGTCCAACAAATGAAATGTCACCGTGTCCAAGTAAATCCGATAGACAGATACGCCGGTTTTGGTTTTGAAGTTGCCGCACACGGTCAATATCGCGTCCTCAAACTCTTTGCGCAGGGCGGTGATTTCTGCGGCGGTCACAGCTTGCACAAATCAAGTGCCTGAGCCTCAGTAAACCCCGCTTTGATATGCGCCCGGTACTTGTGCAGGCGGTCAATCGCAACCACTGCAATGCGCTCGTGATACATGGGTGTTTGCATTTCTTCAAGCCACGCCTTGAGTAATGGCGCAATGACCGCTAACTGCTTTTCATTCTTGTCTAGCATGTTCAATTCCTTTGTCATTTCGGTTTTCAAATTTGAGATTCGGTCATTGCTCTACCCCATCGGCCAACAGCACCAAAACAGCACTGCCAGATAGCAGCACGCGGGCAACGCGGATCATGTCGGCATCCATGCCGCCGAAGTAATCGACATCGGTTGCAGTGTCCAAGCACTTGTCAGCCAAAATCCGAATGTCATTTACGATTTCAGTTTCGGTTTTGGTCATTCAATCTCTCCAAAAAGTTCAGCCTGTCCATCGTCAACTTTGACTGCAACACATGGGCCAAAAATAGCGGCGTTGCTGCGCTTTCTCAGGCGTTTTGGCGCGACGGTTACAAGCCCCAATCGAACACTGCACACCGGCCCGAAATACAGCCCCGTGGCCGCGTCGTGGTGCGCGTGCTTTGAGTTTAGCGATATTCCGCACCGGGCGCACTTCATGCAGTCTCCAGTGCTGCTATCAACGCTTTGTGTGCTACTTGCTTGGGTAGATTTGTGAAACGCTTTAGGATCACATTCATCGCCTCGTTGACAGGCTTTGTGTAGCTCTTTCTCCAGGCGTTGTATTCAGTGGCTTCCTGAAAGATCGTGATTGCCTCTGCCAGTGTTTGCTTGTCCGGTCCTGAGATTGCGTTGTGCAATACCTTCGACATCATGTGAAAAGCATGGAATCCGTCGTCTACCGGATCGCCGTAATCGAGCATGTGGAACCAAATCTTGAACACCTTTACGGCATCTTCAAGTTCAAGCTGTTGGGGAGACTTGATGAAGGGGTTTCGGTATTGCTTGCGGGTCATCGAAGAATCTCTCCGGTTTCAGGATCGAGCGCATCACGCCCAAGTGACGTTACAGACCAGTTCACGCCCTTGTCAGATCCGAAGGCATGGCACAGATCAACCATTTCAATCATTTCCTGGATGGTCATTTTTGAAGTGGATAGGCCGATCACAACGAACCCACCATCGATCCCTGGCACTGCGCGTTGCTTGCGCAAGCTGGCCGTCAAAATATGCTTCCAGTCGTCAGGGGATAGCCTCTGGCCGTACCAGTCAACCTGCTTTGACAAGTCAGTCAGGCATGACCACATCATTGCGTTCTGCTTGAGTGAACGTGTCTGCGTCTTCGCTTTAAGCTGCACACGGTTTCCGGCCATCGTCTGCGCTTTGATCCACGACCACAGATCACCCAGCAGGGTCTTTGCCTGTTGTGGGTTATGTAGTACCAGGGATACACGGCTCATGGCCGGTACTCCATAACCGCTTTCATCGCAGCCTCTGAAATCTCATAACTGGATTGCTCTGTCCACCATCCAGGCATCATCCCGCCCATGTCCTCGCGGAATTTGGCAATCAGGGCCTGCTGCTCTTTGGTGTACTTTCTGCCGATAGGGCGCATCTTGCTGGCTTCACGGATGGCTTCTTCCATCGCGTTCTTGGCTACCATCATTGCGGCCATCATCGGGGCGGTGGCCGGGGTAACCTGGTATTCGTAGCGTCGCCCGCCGTTACTGTAGGCGTACACCAGCTTGAAAGTACCAACCGGCATTTGCTCTACGTCGTACATTTCCTGCCACATGGCGGCAACCGGGATGTATTTGCGCCCGCGCTTTTCGTACAGAGTGGTTGTCTCTTTGGTGTTCATGCGTTCAACTCCCTTGCCATTGCTGTGTACTTGGCTTTGATGGCCTTCAAATCTTCAATGTCGTAGTGCTTTGGTTCATGTGGTCCCTCAAGCCATTCGACTTGTTCCAGCCCAATGCGGTCTATCAGATTCACGCGAAACGATGCGTTGACGGTGTATCCCTTGCGTGCGTATTTGCTTGATCCTGCGTTGCAAGACTTGCATTGCAACCAGATATTCAAAGGCTCCAGCGCCAGCTCTGGCCGTGCGCCCTTGCTCATGTAGTGCCCGCCGTCCCATGCGCCGCCTGGCTTCCATGCGTCGGTTCCTTCCACTTCCCGCTGTGACCGTCCACACGACATGCAGCCGCTACCCATGCGCAGCTCGTCCAGTCTCCGAAAGCGTTGAATGGCTATCTTGGCTTCCTTCATCAAGTCGCTGCGGGTTTTCAATGTCTCGCGCTTTACTTTGTCGGCCCTTCGTTCTTTAACCTGGGAAACTTTCTCGGCCTTCCCGCGTTCAGAAACAGCAAGCGAGATTGCGCACTCAGGCGAGCAAACCTTCTGGCCCATCTTTTGAGGCTTGAATATTTCTTTGCAGACCTTGCACTTTTTCATTTGCACAATTCCTCTTTCCAGATCACGCGCATATGCGCCTTGATGCGTTCACCAGAACCTTTGCCGTAAATTCGTTCAGATCGTTTCAACATTTTTTCAAGCCATTCCTTGTTTTTGAAGTTGTGAGCAAGCATTCGGGCTTCCCCTCTTTCCAGTTGCTCTCTGTCCCATCCATCAGCTATCATTTTTGTAGCGATCAAAAAACATTTGTCCAAGGTCGCGCAAGGTTGATACGCGGGACTTCTGCCCCCTGTATCCTCCCTGTGACCATCAGAACGACCAATTTCGCTCTGACCATCGTTCTGCCCATGGGGCCGATGTTCAATCGCTACAGGTAATCTCAACTCTTGTTCCCGTAGCTTGTGCAGTCCCCATCGAAGGCTGCGAGGGTTGATACGCCGGTAGTAAGCGCCCCTATGTATTTGCCCTGTAAGCCCAGTTAGGCTGTTGCTCGATGTCGCTCGGAGGCAGGCGGTCCATCGTTTAGCGTCTGATGGAAGGACGGTATTCATTTAGACCGTCACCTTCCGCTTGAATGGAAGCGCCTTGCACATGATTTTTCGATTCACCCAGCGCCGCGCGTCCTCGCCAAATTCCTTGATTGCATCTGCCCAATCAGATCCCTCGATGTCCTCTGGATAGGCCATGCCACACCCAAGAGATTCAGCGGCCTTAGCGCCTGCTATGAGTCCGGGATTGGAGCCAATACGGATAGCGGTCTGCCAGTCGTTATCTGCACAAACGACGCCCAGGCCACGGCCTTGATAGTGCTTTGCAACTTCGATCAGGTTGCCAGAGTCAAAGCAAACGATTACCCTGCACTGGTTGATCGACTGATACACAGCAAGTCCGGTTGCAAGACCTTCTACAAAGCACGTAAGCACGGCTTGTGGGCGATCCAGTACAAACACGCCACCCTTTACCGGGCAACCTGTCCTGAACCGCTTTTGACCGTCTGACGCTATGGTTTGCAAGCTCATTACCAGCCCGTCACGCATCACTGGTATCACAAGCAAGTCACCGTCCACGCGCAGGCCGGTACAGCCGCGCATATCCAGTTCTTTGCCGGTTAAATACGGGTGCCCTCCACGCAGCAATGGCAGGCCATGGAAATACAGTCGCATTCTCTTAATCTGGCTGGCTTGATACGCTGCTGCGCGGTGCTGCGCCGCCAATGCTGCTGCCTCGTTCTGGCGCTTGGCCGCTGGGCTTGATTCACCCTCTCGGTGCCATGTGTTGAAGTCCTGATCGGTCGCCCAGTTCTTAAAGTACCCTGCGCTACCATCCACGCGGAGTAAGTAAGCTCCATTGCGGTGCTTTGGCTTGTCGGTTGTTTTGACTCGGTGCCACTTCCCGTCAGGAGTCACGCGGTCCAAAATGAAACCGCTGGCAACCAACACGGTGTAAAAATCAGTTGCCACGCGCATCCTCCCAAGGAAATGGACCGCTGTTGCCAACAAACTGCACTGGCGGTGTAGGCTGTGCGACTACTTGCTTCGCGCGGGCTTTCAAGCTGTGCGAGTAGGCAATGTTCATTGACTTGATCTTTCCCATTACCTCCTTGGAAATGGGCTTTGCTTCGGTGTCGGAGTAATCCTTCGTCGGCCATTGCCCAGTCATTTGCTTGAACAGTGCAAGGGCCATCTTGCGAGCTGCGCTACTCTCTGAGCGCTTCATGGCTGCGTAGTAGCAAATCTGCGGCCACAGTTCGGAAGTCTGTGCAACCCGGTTGTGGCTGGCGATCAATTCAGTCAACGTACCGGCTACGTGCTGCACCGTGTTGCGAATCGGGTATTCATGTCCGCAAGCTGGGCAATGAGGCAATGCCATGTGAACGTGGGCGCATGAAGGGCACACGGCCATTTCCCGCTCTTTCTCCACTGGCTTTTTCTTCTCCTTCTTTTTGACCTTCCCGTCATCCAGTTCAACGGCTCCAGTCTCGAAAAAGTCATTCCACTCATTCCAGAAGCGTTTGCAATTCCCACTATGGTCAAGTACCAAGCACTCGGTCTTGCCCGGCGCAACACGCAGTCCACGGCCAAAGAACTGTATGTGTTCCGCCAATGACTTGCGCAATGGGCGGGCCATGATGACCACACCGATATCTGGAACGTCGAATCCCTTGGATGCCGCCGTGACGGTAATCAATCCGCGAATATTGCTGTCTTGCTTGCGAAACTCTGCAACGATATCTGCGCGGTCGTCAGCCAGGTCCTTGTATGTGTATGTCGCGCAGACAATGCCAGCGGCCATGAATTGGCGCTGCAACTCCATAACGTGGTTCACATCCACAGCAGAGCAAATGAACTTCTTGCCTTCGCCAAGTTTCAGGTATTCGGCTACGCAGTCCCCAACTACCTCAAGGGCGCGTTTTTCGGTTTCTGCACGGTCCCATTCACCGGCAACAACCTTCACTCCGGTCATATCAGGCTCACTGGCCGCGAAGATTCGATAGTTTGAAAGGTTGCCAGATGCAATTAGTTTGTTCGTTGTCGTGACGTTGACAATCGCGTCGTAATGCTTTCCAAGCCCTTTAGTAAATGGCGTTGCCGTTAGCCCAATGGTCACAGTGTCACGCGGCGTAATCCGCTTCTTGACTGTTTCAGTGACTGTGTGCGCCTCGTCCACAAAAATAATGTCAGCATCCGGCCATTTGCGGCGTGAGAGTGTTTGCTGACTGCAAATCTGCACATTCTTCCATGGGTGATACATGGGGTGATCTGCTTGAATGACTCCGTGGTCAATGTCGGCATCAAAGAATGTGGTGGATGTTTGCTGTATCAGGCTCAAGCGATCCACCACAAATGCAACACGGCTTTGCTTGGCCCGAGCAATGTCGGTCATGTGGGTTGCAATAACCGTCTTACCGCTGCCAGTTGGGCTAACAATCAGAATGTTTTTGTGGCCCTGCTTTATCAGTTCTCGCGCTTGCGAAACTGTTTCTTTTTGGTAGTCGTACAGCTTTGCATCCCAGTCGATCATGCTGCTAACCTCCGGTCTGCGACCAATGAGGTTACCGCTGCAATGATTTCTTTATGCCCATCTACGCCCAGTAATTTGCGCAGCTTGTGGATAACAGTAGCGTGGTACTTTTCGCCATCAGCCGATGTTTTTACCTGCATCATCAGTTGATTGATTCGACCCTCAAGGCCACTGATGCGGGTCAACAGCTTGTCAATCTCTGCGGCCTTGTCATCGCTTGCCATCAGTGTGACGCGCTCTTGCAACTGGATGTTTTCGGCCTGCGTCTCCTGCATTTCTGCAATAAGTTCGTCGCCGGTCAGCATGCCGTCGTCGTTGGCAGGTTCTGGTGCAACTACGGGCGCTGGCTTCACTGCTTGGCGCATCGCGTCCGCGCCTTTTGCTGCAATCTTCTTTTGCTCTTTCGCTGGAAGTTTTGCAACTGCTGCTGCGACTTCAACCGATACCGATCCTGTTTTTACGGCATCCTGCACGGCCTTGACGCCTGTTGCTTGGACTGTCTTGGCCTGCTCAATAGAGCGGGTTCCAACACCAGCAATAGCGGCTAATTCCTTTGTTGTCTTGACACGATCCGCAGTCACTGCGGATCGTTGATCCCCATGCGGACGCCACTGATATACAGACGTAACTGCTGCCGCTCTTTGGCTTGCTGTCAGGTTGCGCCGTGCTTTGTTTTGTGCAAGAACGAAATCGCGCGGGTCTTTGTCGTCAAGTTCAACCGTTGGGCAATCCATGCCCAAGCTGGTAGCGGCCTTGTAGCGGTGCCATCCGTCAATCACCATGCCATCCAGCAACGTGATTGGATTCTGTACGCCAATGTTTCCAATCGACTCAACCAACGATTGAAATTCGTCGGCCTGCATCGCAGGAAATGCTGCGGAAAGTGGATGTTGTGTGTAAATCATTTTCAGGCGGAGTTGGTGACATGAAATTT
>ERZ724506.858-NODE-858-length-10695-cov-3.968703_pt1 | contig 10695 bp, 5 predicted proteins | sample MGYA00376039_ERZ724506 | MGnify/ENA primary metagenome ERZ724506 (study PRJEB28724, sample SAMN07190887) | wastewater metagenome | isolation source: effluent of sewage treatment plant in Hong Hong | place: USA: Christiansburg, Virginia | collected 2016-03-01 ... | reverse complement strand
ATATTGTTCCATTCTTGTCATAGTCAGTTTTTATAAAAATATAATCTGCAGCATCTTTTGAAATATCTGGATTTATTATCTTTAGAAATTTGAAGAATCTTTACTTATCTAACTAGTTCTTTCCATTACTATAGCCCAGTCCTTGCAAAATTTTACATAAATCGAGGTTATGCGAATTTATTTGAAATCTCATATCAGACATAATCATTTTTAATTTATTTTCAAACTCTTGATTTCCTTTTGATTTGTTACTGAAGTATCCATTAAAAATAGGATGCACAAATAACTAGTCCCAGGAGATTCTTTTTTATTATGTCAGTTGAAGTGCTCTTTTTAAAAAATCTTTTGTTTATTTTGAGAGATTCTATTTGATCTCTAGAGGTTTTGTTTCGATTTTATTGACTAAATCATATTAAGATTTTCCATTCCATGGAGGATAACCATGTAACATCTCGTAAAAAATAAATCCAATTGCCCAAATATCACATTTCGAAGAATATGGCTGACTCTTGAGGATTTGTAGAGACATATATAAAGGAGTTCCCACAATTGTTCTGTTCGATATTTTAGAAGCTGCTTCTGATTGATTTGCGAATCCAAAATCACCAATTTTAATTTTCTTCTTTTTCAACATTAAATTTGCAGGTTTGATATCTCTAAAGTTAGACTATAATTACCTATGAATAATTCCTTCTCGAACGAGTGATAAAAAACCATTCGCAATTTGTAATAAGTATTATTGAGCTTATTTTTCGGGGAAAGTATTGCCACCCTTCATGAGGGAACTCAAGTCTCCATCACATAGTTCTTGTATTATGTAGTAGTTTTTATTGCTCTACATGACATCATAAAAACCAACAATATTTTCTGACTTAATGCTCTCCATGATCTTGATCTCAGAGAAGAGAGCTCTCTTTAAATATTCGTCTGCGTCAACTAGAGTAAAAAATGGTTTACTGCTGGATTTATTTAAGATCTTGACTGCGACCTCTTCGCCATTGATATCACTTACCCCGACATAAACCGCTCCAAACGATCCCTGGCCTAGTTTTTTATTCATGTAGATCCTATAATTGTCTATTTGTTTCATAGCACTCATTTTATTCGTCTCAATTTATTTATATTATAGATCCATTTATATTTTCGTGTATAAACAAGAACATATAAAAATTATGAAAAATAACCTCAAATCTCTCATTTTCCCTACATTTCATTGACTCTCTTCATCATTTCAATTTTAATTCCTCTCAAATTTTATTCTGATTTTGTCCAATCCTTAAACTGACTTCATTTTCCATCCTATGGGCTCGTAGATCTTCCCATAGTCGATTTTATTCGTTATTATCTCTATGTACTCGATATACTTTTATTATCTTGTTGAAATCTCTTCCAGTATCGACAAGAAAAATCTTTTCGTCAGTCCTCTTCTGAAAAAGAAGTATTTTTTTAGTCGACAAGCTGTGAGTTTATTTGTAATAGAATAGCTGAACATCCCATGGAATTGAGGGTACGTGGCTGGAGGAAGCCAAATAAATATTAAATTGTGAGATTATTTCTTTAACATGTTTTTTATATCATATTTGGAAATCTGAAGATGTTAGTCCTCTGGATTTGCTGTTTATTCGATTTATGTTAACATTTTTCTTTTACTATGCTGTGTTGTTTCTTTTATCTTTGATGTGAGTTGACTTTCACTCACCTTTGACATTTGTGATGTCTTATGATACTGAGAAATCGATGTGGTATTATTATTTGCCAACTTACTGCTTTATAGACTGACTGATTGATGAGGAGTTTTTTTATTTTTTTATTTTTCAATACTCTATTGTATTTTTTCCCTCTACAATTTCAAGGGAACCTTACTAGCTACTGAGTGAAGGGTTTAATTTTATGCTCTCTTAAATAAACTCCATTTATTTCTATTCATTTTCATTATCTGCATATATTTTCTTAAATCATACTCGTACACATTCTCAAAGCTAAGTTTCACGATCCTCTCATTTAGAGTTTACAATTTGGTTGACAGCCTCTTATCATCTTTATTATTTCCCTATTGTTGCGAGAGATCTCGATTCCATAAAGAAAATCCATCTTCCATGATGATTGTTTTCTTTTTCAAACAACTGTGCAGTTATGTGACTAACTTGTCTGATACTTCAGAAGAGAATAGCAACCCATTTCGAATGGCAAAGTTTTTATTAAACAACGTTTAATCGATATCCTGTAATTAGAGTAACAATGACTACTCAGTTGGCTGCTTTAATTTACTGAGGGTCGCGTCGATTGGCTTGATTTTTTTATGAATATATGGCAGCATTTGAGAGTTTTTTTTACTATACCGCGACAAATAGCTGTCTTGCATTTTGCTTAATATTATTCTGATAATTAATAAGTTTAATAGTATTCAAAATTTACAATATTATCTTTTAAAATAATAGAAAATGGCCTCACAGATTGAGCTCTAGCACAAACTAGCTGAAGTGACTAGGAAACTTCAACTTGTTTGCCAGAGCTATCTCAACTTGAAATAACAATTGCGTAGGAAAGACGATTAAATCTGCAGGCTTCGATCTTAGATAGGAAGGATCATGTAAAATTAATAAGCTAAATAAAACAGTAAGATTGAGTAGATTAGAAGAAAGTATGAGTTTTAATCAACCTTTCGGCCGATATAAAAAACTATTCCTCGTAAAAATATCGAAACTTCCGACAATAAAACTCTTAAAGGCTCAAAATCATTAAGCCCATACCAATTCAATAAACCATTAATTACTAAAAAATAGCAGCAGTACATTTATAAAGAACCAATAAAAAGTGTTTAAACTTAGGTAAAGAAGGTAACACCTCCATTAGTGTTCAATATTGAGGAACCTAAAATAAACCCTAACTTTCCTTCGATAATTGATCTGAATAAAAAGGAGAGAAATTACAACTTAACACAGATCGATAAAAATTTTGAGAAGGAACTTAAAAAAGTAGATTATGAAAATAATAACGAAACTGAAGCCCAAATGCTACGATAGCTATGGGACTAGAGAGACAAATAAATCAAAAGAATGGATGATTTGTTCGAAAGTTTAAACAAAAGAATAAATAACCCCTGATCCATCGTACCCTGTCAAATTTATTGATATTCGAATATTGAACTGTTCATTTTTGTAATAATACATTATAGTATAATATTGAGGATCAATGAGACATAACCAAGAATATATCAATTAATAAAAATTGCTATCCAGCTTTACTTTCAATGAAAAAGATCGAAAAGTAAATAGCTTAGCTTATCTTAGTTTGAGCTAATAGATCAGTCACTGGCGAAAATGTTGGTAGATCATAGGATAGGCGGGAAAAAAAGCAAGGGCGATGGTACAAATCTTTGGGTTGTCCTACCTGAATAATTCATTTATTTAATCTCTTCCTTAGATATGCCCTCATAACTCATAATGCATGCGTATTCCATAATGAGCCCAATAGAGATCGACAAGTGCTACTTTTACATATGGATGCGTAAAAGAAGCCGATTACTGAAAGCAAAAGATTCTACGACTTATAATATATTCACAACGGTGTAGGCATACAACTCAGATAAAGCATCATATTCAATCCGTGTATTCGGAAGTGATAGTTTGATTGAAAATAAATTAGTCAATTTAAAAGGGGAATGCAACAAAATTGCGATTGTTCGGAATCGCGATATCGTTATCTTTGATATTGTCGGCTGAATTCTTATTTTTTCATATCATATTCATACTCATGTAATTATAGAATCACGATATTTATGATCATTTGTCAGGCCACTATTGAATACCAGGACATAAAGACATAAAATAGAAATACAGGATATGCGCATAGCCACTTCTTCTATTCGTTTACTAAATCTCGCATCACAAGCAAGCAGGATATTGTACTCCAAAATAGGGCTATCAATATTATTGGCAGTTTCACCCAGATTGGCACTGCTTTGGGAAGCAGCGATACGATGAAGCCTAAGATGGCTAATGGAATCAGACAATACCCAACTGTGCTCATCGACTGAAACAAAGACCTAAATTAAATTGTTATTACCCTTTATTGCCCAATAATCGGCAGTTTATACTAACTAAGAAGGCTCCCAGCCAGAACATAATAAAAATATTGATGAAATCATCATAACGATACTGTTTGCCGTCTCCAAATAGAGCGAGTGAAAGTGCGAAGAAGATGCAGATGAAGAGAGGTCCCCACAAATCCCAATTTTTCAAATCATTGATGCCTGACTATCTATGCTTGGGTAATAGCAGTATCACATACCTGATTTTATGACCAATGGATACTAACTCTCTCATCTAATATAGGGACATGTGTACAATCGTTTATTTTGGCGATTAATCGTATTTCTCATCATCATCTCTAACATTACTCTTATGCATTTTAAATTAATATTTCAAACAATTATTATATTCTTTAAATAACTAATTTCTTGCATATTTCCTATACTAATCATATGCCAAAGATCATCCTCCGTGAAGGGTAGAAATAAAACTAACTTTATCTCCTGCTTACAAAATACATTATTCCTTATCAGCTAGCTCCCAATCGACCTCGTTGATCAGCACCAGGATACCTGGCCGACTATATTACGATATTTGTACATTTTTTCATTCAAGTAAAACATCTATTTTTTTGCATTCGCATATTTCTATGCTAATAATCTTATAACGTCTGATACCTTGCTGCCTGCCTTTACTTATAGACTTATTTAGCTTTTATTATGAAATACTAAGTCTAAGCCTCCACTGAAATCTGCTTTGATCTTCAATAGTTCTGTCATGACAAATTGTTGGGAACTTTTATCTAATAATTATACAAATTCTGTTTATTATAAAAGAAATCAATATTATTTAAAGCCCATTTACTCTCATCAATTGTAGCTTGTGCAGCAATTATTACATATTTGAGTCCTATTCACAGTCGGTTTTTTGCACATTCGGCATTGAATTCCAAAATGAGGTGAAGGATTTCTCTCACTACCTAAATCAGGCCCTCTTCGACTACTGAAGGGACTATTGTCTCTTACTTGAGGCATTCGGAAACTATTAAACCTAGGGATGTCTCTTCTTCCATAGTCCTATCCAATCCTCATACTTGCTGTTCCATATACCTATCTGTCTCTTTCTCTTGGCTATATAATTTTCTCTCTGATATTTTCTATGGAGATATCGACAACAAAAAGGAATCTATTATAGTCAAGAAGTATTTTATCAATTAACTTTCTATAATCTTAATCACTTCTGAGCTAGATGCCTGAGTTTTTATCAAAAATTATAAAATGCTAAGCCTCGATAAATAAACATTTTTTGATAAACTCCCAGAGGAGAGAGCGAAATTATGTCCAAGATAGCCGGTATATCCTTTTTTTAATGATATTTGCGCCAATGTTTACAGAGTATATCAGGTATATTGGAATGTTCTCCACAATTAATTAATTATACGATAGAGATGAATACAGACTTGTATGGAATTCGCCTAAGTTAATGAATAAGTACTTCTGGTTCGATTTATTAATTTTAAGATTTCTAAGTTGGTGTTTTTTTTTCGCAGGCAGAATGTCATTTATTCAACAACATTGGACATCAGCTTGTAAAGTTTTATGAAGGGGCCTTGTCTTTAGTTCAAATTTCGATTCAATGAGTGTTACTCCTTGAGTAAGAATGTGAGGTATTGCCTATTGTGAAATAAATTAAAGTACTTTAGTAACCCTTCCGAGAAATTGTTGATAAAATATTGAGAGAAACTCTATATATGCTTAGAATTACCTTAATGTAGAGCTACTTTTTTTTATAATCTGAGTTAAAGTTCAGAAAATACAAACACTTCAGCGCATTGATAAAAACTTGTTTGTTGCTGTAGCTTAGGTTTAGGCTTGTTTTGTATTACTCTTCCATAATGAAATCTCTTTTGAAATATCCTCCAATTAGGTTGCCGACAACTTTAAGGCATTCCTTCTCATATAAATATGTGATTTTCCATTCCTAATCTAATGAGTTTATGATGATAGATAGGAGGATTTAACTCAGATAAAATTTTACCAATCCATTCTTGGATTAACACAGCTAAAAGATACTAGGAATCAAATCTCTCTTAAAAAGAATATCTGAATTTTGAGATGCCAAGATCAAAACAATTTGTAGACCTGAGTAAAATGGTTAATAGTCTTGATGATTCAGTTTTAATAGATTTTTTAGGTAAATTTCGAAGCTTTTGTCACCCAAAATAAAATCTTGAATTTTTTTCCTTTCATACAGCAAAGAATATTTTACAACATCAAGAGTTGCTTCGAAAATAGGGATGAAATTTTATTAGCTGGGACTCTCAAAGACATTATTCAAAATTTTAAGCATTTTTATATCCTACTCGTTAAAATCAACATACTTGATGCACTCGGTTATTAATTGAATGCAGACTGCTTGATTTAACTATGACTTTAACTGGGGCAGTTTGTCTATCACAAACTTGCAATAAGTGCTGATGATTGATATCTTTTCTTCTTTTTCAGTTTGGTTTAAAAACTTAAAGCCTCTGATAATGCCTATTAGGAAATAAATTCCAAACATAAGTCCCTCTTCTTCTCGAATTTTTGATATACCCCCACTTAACTCATAGAGGAGTTATTTGTCGGTGATAAGAGCGTAAGCAAATGATTTTATGGAGGGCAGATCTTTCACGTTGTTGACCATTAAAGCGATCATAACACAAGTATAATACCTGATTTCAGGTCTAGTATCATTTATACTCTTAGTCAACCCCTTTAATGTGGCTAAATTCAACAAAAATGAGTTTTATAAAATCTTAGCAATTTTCTCATACTTCAGGGATTGATAGATGTAGCACAGCGATTTGAGCGCTTCCACCATCAAATTTTAAGATAATCTAGTCGACAAAGCGGTCTGTAGAGTGTCTAAGAAAGACCCTCCTAATATATTCTGATATATGCACAAAATCTATTCTTTCTTCTCGGGAAATAGAGTTATCATCGAAAAGCAGATATTAATATTCTAGATAGCGCTTGAGAATGTCAAAAAATCTATTTTATTGATGAAACCCGATAGCTATTGCGTGATGTTTATGATTTTGGCGAGGTACTAATCCTTTTCAAGGCTATTTTTCTAGTGGTTTCCATCCCACTTCTCAAAGTTTCTGAGGGGCTCAACATATGAACCCATCAAAAGCAGTTTTATATGCTAGTGAAGTTGAATTAAATCTCTCTCATTCATCACATTCTTTTTCTAAAGAGCAAGTGATATGCAATAGCCCCAATACTACTGCCTCATTTCCTTGTTAAACTTATCAATGGAATGGATAAACTTGACAAGATCCTGCTTGCACTCGAGCCCAACATGATGCAAAAAGTTATTAATAGCCTATGCATTTATCGTAGGGATTGTTGAATTATTGGTTTAGTGAATTAATTAAAAGAGTCGTATTGATTATGCCCTTTGCGGGCTCGTTTGATGATATTGTAACATTGTCTTATAATTAATGTTCAATTTAATATTACAAAGCTAACAAAATAATTAAATAGCATGCTTAAAAACTCATAAGCCATGAAGAGCATGCTGGATCGCTATGCATTTTTATACAGTTTTGATATTGCCGTCGTTTTCTGCCCAGGGTCGATCTTTTCTCCAATCAATTACTTTGTCTATCTTTCGAATCAGTGTTAATTTTACTTGATTATTTTATTTTTCCATCACAGCATCGTATAAATTATTCGTATTTTGAACCTTTCCAACTAACTCATGGCCTAATAATGAAGCTTCCTGATACCTTTCGTCGGATTGATAGGGCTTTATCGTTGTTTAAAAGTAATTTTATACCTGTGCATCTTCAGCGTTTTATTTCAAGGATGCTGGCACGATGTGAGCCAATGCAAAAGAAGAAAGATTCTACAATGCGATATCACTGCTGGGAGATTTTATTATCAACTGGGGAAACTAATTCTCGACATCCATTTTTTATATAAAGAGCGCCTATTTAATTCTAAATTATATATCGATAAAGACCCTGATATATTTGATATTGGAGCAATAGATATTTATGAGACGAATAAAAAAATTGATGATAAAGTTGATAGATGAAATTTATAATTATGAATAAAATTGTAAAAAATTCCACGTTTGAGTTGTATTATAATATTGAGACGCATCTTCGAAAATGGTACGATGTATATAACACAGGCAAATGATCAAGAAATGAAGCTTAAAAGCGAAAAGTATCAAGCCCTCAGCCTCTAGAAAAAGCGATCAGGGGTAAAATTAATAATAATGTAGAAAAAATAAGATTAGAAAATGCAAATAGGTCCCATTGTCCTTGGAATTTTCTTATTTGTCGTCGTAGGCTCAGCCCTGTTCCAAATTCTCAACGTCGGAGGAAGAGGACAAAGTGATATTCTCATTTGATTATCTATTATTGTCATCATTCTGTAATTCTTTCTTGTAAATTTTACTCTGCCTTAATTTACTTATATTTTAATTTTTACCCAGCCCACCTAGTCTCTGCAAAGACAGTCTCATAATATTATAGGATTAATGATATGATAAAAATTGATTAAAATATTATTAATATAAGATGAAAGCAGAATAGAGTCACTTATAAACAGCCAAGAGAGACTTTTAAATATTAAAGAGAAACAAGTAAATTCCACCCCAGATGGAAACTAAACTCGAGTATTTGTTGACGAAGATTGAGAAAAAAGTGCCTACAAATTATTTATCTGAAATTTTACCTGAGTACTAGAAAAACTCTCTAGACCAACTTAATCTAGAAACAGGAGCTCATCTCTTTTGTAATATCGTCAACTGCCTATCGGGAAAGGAGATCGTATTGTATTTCAGAGATGAAAAAGCATTTATCAGAAAAGATTAACTGTTTGCTATGTGGAAGCAATGCTGGATTACATGTGACTCGAACAATGTCTTGATCAGAAAAAAGATTAGTGAAAAGCCTTCGGAAATTTTCTAATTAATTCATTTGAGAATCTCAAAAAACTTTAAGCTCTATAAAAAAAAGCATGTTTTTGGGGCATGCTACAAAAAGAAGAAGAATTATTTAATAGGGTTTGACCTATAATCAAGTTGCGCGAGGATACATTAATTGTTGAGAGGACTCATCAGAGAAAAAGTGAACAAGCTTAAAAATCAGATGAGCACTGAAGCAATGTCATAGTCATCTTAAATATCAGTTTCAAGAATTATTGAGAGGAAGATTGAAGTGCAACCTCCTAAAGAATAATAAAGGGTATAATAATATGCATAAGTTGAAGAAGAGAGAGATGATGATGTTGATTAAAATAGCGATAGAGGAGTTGTCATATAATTCATCAAGCAATAATAGATAAATGGGGATACTATGTATAAAATTCTCAAAAATGAAGACAATCTCAGACAATTAGTCAATAAAAACTATGCCAATAAGCTGAAAACTGAACTGATATTACCCAAACCCAAATCCATAACTAATATATTCGATTACTACATCAAAATGAACGAGTGGAACCCAGATATAGAGGAATCGAATATCAAAATAAAGCTCAGTGATAACAGTTATTTAGTGCAGGTGAGAGTTAAAAAATATAGTTACATGTCCTGGCCTAGGGAAACTATTTTACTTGTCACTGCATTGATGTATAAGAGCAAATATTTCTTAGTTTTGAGAAGCACTGGCGAAGATTGTTCTTATTCTGATACTGTTAAAATGGAATGGAGTTAAGTTGTTTAGATTTGCGAGTCTCAAGATAAAATTTTAGTCTCATTTGTTACCGAGTTAGACTTTAAAGGCTATAGCAGCCTTTAAGATAGCCAAAGAATGGGTCTTAAGGTCATAGAAAACCTAAAACTATTTACTAAGTTTGTTGAGTCGAAGTAAATAAGTGGAAAATCTGCCAAGCTTTTCAATCTTTTCCCACAGAAGATAATAAGAGTCAAAAATAACAATGAAGGAATGAAAAAGAAGCCATTTCCTGGAGACATAAAAATAGAGTAAAGTATAGTGGTGTCATCTGAGCCTCAATTTATGACTGAAGAAAGCAAGAATCCACCAAGAAAAATGTCGAACCATTCTTAATTTGAAGTCCCCGATGATGAAGAATCAAAATCTTAGCATTCAATGATGTAGGCTAATAAAAATGTAAATTTGTAAAACTCAAAATTATAAAACGATCCTGCAACATTTAGTATATATAAATTAAAAGACCCAGATTCAGAAGTGAGCTAAAAGTTGATCTAACTGATTCGGCAAAAGGCTGAATAAAAGTATTACCTAAAGCATGTTTTTGATCAAAATCCTCACTTAGATGTGACGAAGCTAGAGCACACAGCAGAAGGATAAAACAATTATATCAAACAGAACAATAACTGGAAAATTAATGAAGATGAAGATCTCGTATTTATTAATCAAAAGCAAATGGAAATTCAAAAAGATATTATCAAAATGATTATAAAGCAACTAGGATCTAACATTATGTCAGGGAAATCTGTCATGAACATGTCCCTGCCTGTCGAAATTTTTGATCGCAGGACCATTTTGGAGAGTGTTGCTAGAGGATTTGGATATGCTCCTAAATTTCTAGTCCCTGCATCAGAAACCTAAGATATTATAGAGCAGGCTAAACTCCTCACTCTTTTTGTTTTAGGTATTGGTCCCTTGCATGTATGCATG
>ERZ724506.855-NODE-855-length-10704-cov-14.342755_pt1 | contig 10704 bp, 9 predicted proteins | sample MGYA00376039_ERZ724506 | MGnify/ENA primary metagenome ERZ724506 (study PRJEB28724, sample SAMN07190887) | wastewater metagenome | isolation source: effluent of sewage treatment plant in Hong Hong | place: USA: Christiansburg, Virginia | collected 2016-03-01 ... | reverse complement strand
GCATCCGGCAGTCGCTCAGGCGTGAACGGTCGGCCCTCTGTCATTGCCCTGACTTGCTCATTTATGCCGCGCTCAACACGAACCTCTATCTCTGGCGTACGCACGTGAATCTGTGCGTCTTCAAACCGAGCGCGATCCACCAGCAGGGCCGCATCAACTGCGCGATCCGATGGCGCGTCTAACTTCTTGCCTGCCCGTGTCGGCTCAAGAACGCCGAACGCCGCGCCTAGTACCATGTCAATGACGATCTCTGTGGGGTCGAATATCTTGTAGTCAGCCAGTCGTGCATCGTCTTGGCTGTACAGTATGCCCTTCTCGACTGCGCGCTGCGTTATGCCGGTTGCAACGTTAATGCCTGAGCCACTTGCGGCCTTGGTCAGCAGGCTACCACCGAGTGCGCCGGGCAGTGCTGCCCCTGCATACGCAAACGCGGCTTGATTGAGCGCCAGCATATTGGCGTCGAATGCAGACTTGCCTGCCAGCACTTCAGATGTGGCGCGGCTGGAGAACTCTGACACGGCCATGGCCCCAGCGCCGCCGCTCGCAAACTCAGTGAGCACCTTGCCGATGCCGAATGTCAGCGATCCAGCCATGGTGCGCTCTTGCTGGCCTAGGCTGTTGGCGTATTGAATGCCTGGATCAATGATGTCGCGAAATACAATGTCCTGTTCTTGCGTTGTCTCTTTGCCCGTCAGCTTGGATGTGACCCAATCGACAGCGATGGCAGGAGTGCCGACAGTACCAAGCCAGAACGCATTGCCGAAGTTAACTGAGCCAGCCGCTAGTGCGTCAGGGATAGACTCGAAGAAGCCTTCCGGCTCTGGGTTATTGCCCATCTGCTCTGGCGTGAGCGCTGGCGTCAGATTAGAGAAGTCTGCGCCGCCTTGGTTCCAATATGCCATTAGCGCACCCTCACGCGGACAGGCTGGCCATCCTTGCCAACAATTGGGCTGCGACCATTGAACAGGAAGAACTCTTCTTGCTTATCGCTTGGCTTGAGTGTGACAGTCTCAATCATCTTGTTTCGCTGGTCGGCGCTATACCCAAGCCCAGACAGCGCCTTAGTGATGGCAACAGGTGCAGCTTGCTTAAAGTTTCCGGCTGTCATGCCGTAAGGCAGAATAGTCGCGCTCCCGTTAATCTCAACCACTCCCCCTGTGACAATGTCGACGGCATCCTTAATATCCTTCTCGCTTGGGTTCATTGTCATTGTGCCCCTGTCCTTCTGCTGGAAGGCAAGGAATGCCGTGACCATTGGAGCAACACCAGCGAATGCGTCCGGGTCATGCGCGAGTGCGCTGCCGACGTACTTGGTAACGTCCTGATCAATCTTAGCTTGCGCGCCTTTCGCAAGCTCCATTTGCTTCTTGCCAATCAACTGCTGACCCTCTAGCAGAATGCGACCAACCGACCGATTAGCAACGCCATTCACGCGGGCTGAATGATTCGCCAGCGAATGAGCGCCTGCATACATCTTCACGGGGTCAGTCTTGCCGATTTGCTTGAGCGTCGCTGCTTGCGTGTCTCTGCCCGTGCCTGCCAATAGCTTAAACATGCCTTCTTGTTGCGCGGCTGGTAACGTATCCATTAGTGTTACCATTTGCCCTGCCTCGGCATCTGTGAAGAGTCCGGGATTAACGCCAGTCCGAGCCTGAACCTGTGACCGCTGTTGCTCACGTAGCGCAAGCTGGCCGGACATATCGGCGGCAAAATTAAGCGGGGCGATCTCGATACCATGCACATTGGCTGCATACCCGTAGGGGTCGGCCTTGATGGCGGTCAGATTTCTGCTGAGATTAGCCTGCATACGCTCTAGCTTCTTCTTTGCCGCAACTGCCGCCTCTGGATTGTCCGGGTTATCAATTGCCGCAGCCCGAACTTTCTCAATCTGGCGAACCTGCTCGCCTACTGGAGCCATCGCCATTGTGCGCGTTTCTTTGTTCTCGTCCAGCATGGCCCTGAATACAGGAGCGTACTTCGTGCCCTTAATAGAATTCGAGAACGCCACAATATCATCTTCAACGCCGGGAGGAATGCGCCCGCCATTCTCTAGCAGCTCGCCATACATCCGCATTTGATTGGTAACGCCAACTTCCCAATCTCGGGTTCTGGCTTCCTTTGCGCTCTTCAGTTCGCGGATGCGGGTTTGTACGTAGTCGCGGTAGCGTACTCGATTGTCCCCTAGTTCTGGCAGATATCCGTCATCAGACAGCCGTGCTTCTTCTGCCTTCAGGTCGCCTATGCTTTCATTCTGGCCAGCCCAGTTTAGTTTGCTGTTCGTGTAAAACGCCTGAGTGTCTTTCTGGACGGCTGCCGCTATCTTCGCCTGATCCCATCCGGCTTTAGGGCCGATGTTGCTGTAAACCTGTGCAATACCAGTGGATGCGCCAGCCGGGTCACTAAGCGCAAGCTGCTCAAACGATCCGCGCGCGCTAACCATTTCTGCCTCAAAGCCGTCGCGCACCTTCGCTTGTGCAGCATCGAATACACCAATCTCCGAGACCTTAAACATATTCGCCATAGGGTCGGCCACTAGCTGACGCAAACTGTCGTCCTGCCCATCTAGCAGCCGCTCTTGCAGTGCGGCGTACCCGGCCTGGTACTCGCTCATCATGTCTTCTGGCTTAACCTCGCCTCGGTTAACGCGATCCGTCAGCCCCACCTGCAGCTCATGCGCCTTCACGCGCGCATCAGCAAGTAACGTCCCGCCTCGGGCTTTGTTTAGTTCTGCCTTCTCAGCCTCTAGCTGCTGCGATAGATTGCCGACCATCTTACCAATGTTGCTAATTGCCGCGCCTACCGATGGCTGCTGTACCGGCCTTGTTGCATCGGGCCGCTGGACTTCAAGGTTCCCAAAGTTGCCAAGGTTAATCATTTGCTTGCCCCAAATGCTGCCAAGCCTGCGCCGGCAAATGTCGTTACGATGCCAAGATTGCGGCCCTTGCGCGCTGCGCTGCGTATCTCCCTAGCTTGTCGCCTCATGCTGCCTGCTGCTAACTGCCCAGACAGAACCGCATTCATGGCATCGCTGGCCACGTTCTTGACGATCTCGTCTTTGATCTCTACAGATTGCGCAGAGTCGTAGCGAAAACCGCTAGTAGCAAGGCCGACTTGCGCAGCACCTAGCACTGACTCCCCTTGCTTCTTGATGCTCTTGAACATCAGCCGACCTTCGCGCTCTGCGTTGTCGGCATTCCACTCGAGCGCGGCAGCATCTTGCTTTGCCTGCTTATAGCTCTCTTGGCCCTGCAGCAGGTTGCCACCAAGCTGAAGCCCTACTGATGCGAGTGCGAGTGCTGGCAGCATTTAATTCACCTGCATGGTTCTTTTGATGGCGGAAATATGGAAGGCGAGCGGCTGTGTTCGGGTGATAGTGATTTCCTTCTGGTTCTCTTCCCATCCCATTTGGCCAATTACCTTGTCCCCTGTGAATGGAAGCGTAGGAGCATCAAGAATAGGCTCGTCTAGCTGTCGGTATAGAACCTGCTCGCCATTCACTGAAAGCCCTCGCGTCCGTACTAGCCTCAGCATAACAGAGGATAGCTGTGCTTTCTCTCCCATAATGCTGCCGTCTTGTGCGGCAAATTCAGCAGGTAGTAGCGTTATCGTGGAAGTGAACGGCAGCCCGATCTCAACGGATGACGCATTGCGTGGGAGAGTTACATTGCCTGATGTAACAGCCTCCTGATTCATTGGCACGCCGTCGGCTAAGATGTCGACCGTCTCTGTGTCTAGGTGCGCGACCGGCCAAGTTGCGCTCGAAACTCCGACATAAGTTATCAGCTTGATCTCGATGTAATCCCCTGCCGTTGCGCTGTTGTCGTTCACGGCAAGGTACGGACAAAACTTGTCGGTTGCACCTACTGTTGTCTGACCGGCAGGGAATGCCCATCCTATCGAGGATGTAGAGCCATTCTTTTTTGCCGATACCGTGCCGTCTGGCGCTACTTCGATTTGAGAAAGTCCGCCAGTTATTGTGTCCACTGATCCGGCATTAACCAATACCCCTCCAGCGTCTGTGATGAGGATGCAGACAAAACCGCGCATCACGCCGCCGGTATTCGTAACCTCTGCGGCCTCATACCCAATCGGCGCAGCGCCTCGGCTAAATCGCGCAGTGGTCAGCGCCCCTGCCGATAGCAGGATGTGTGCATGGTTTCCGCCGTCTGATGTGAGGCCGAGCGTCTGCCCATCACCAATGGCGGGGCCTGCTGTCATGTAGCCGAATGAGGCGGCTAAAGTGCCGTCGTCATCGAGCGGGTAATTGATAGGCGAGTCGTCTTTTATCCCGCAATGCGTGCTGTACTGATAGTCAACTCGCTCGACCATGTACTTATCTGCGCCAGCGATGTTGCGCTTAACGAACAAGTACACGCTATCCCCGCTAGACTCAGGGAGGCTTGCCGCATCAAGAATCACGCCGTCTGTTTTGAACGTCGACCATGCATAGGTGCCTGATGGCCTATCTACACACATCAATGCAGCAGACCCGTCTGCTAGGACTGCCCACATAATCTGGTATGGCGCGTCTGAATACACCAGACTAACAACACCAGCGCCCGTGATGGTTGGATGGCGTACTGTGAAGTCAGGGGCCTCGAAATCGTCTTGACTGAATTGGTACGAGTAGCCGCGCACTCGCTGCCCAATGCGCTGCACTATCACAACGTCCTTACCTGCGCGCACTGGCTGCACTGTTGGACTAGACCCATAGCTTGTGTAGGCGCGGGCAATAACACTAAGCGGTGTTACAGGGCCATTATCGCTACCTGACACCGCATATTCGGCGGCATAGGTGAATACGTACAGCCGGTTAGACGGCACAACGTGAAGGATCTGGTCATAGCCATCTAGGTCGCGGCTGATTGCGTCGTTATCGTTAACGCCGGTGGCAAAGTTGAGGTATTCCCCAGATGCCGACATGGTAAGGCGGTTCGGATATTGAGATGTGCCGCCCAATACGAGCCGGCCCTCGAACGAGCAGCCAGCCTTAAAGTGGTCGACTATCTTGCCGGGGCCGGGTGTTGCGGCATACGCCAGTAATATTAATGACTGCTTGATGCTCCACGAGCCTGCGAATGCATTCGCCAATCCTGTCATTGTTTTGCGAACTACCCCGACGACGACAGTGCTGGATGTAACTGATGTGATCTCGATAATGCCGCTATTGATCTCGACGAACATTCCGATATGACTCATCTGGGCTGTGTTTTTAAATGCAGCAGCCGTGGCAGTCAGCGTGATTGTCCCGCCTACGGTGACATCACCTGTCGGGGTTATCTTGGTTTGTGGGCTGTCGAGCAGGACGAAGTCAGTGGAATACGCGCTGGCTATTGTGCCGGACGTTGGTGCGGACAAGACCGATACAGTTACCTTTGTGCTAGATGTGAACCCAGTGATCTGCAGCAAGCCGTCGTTCAGCTTAATCTGGCGCCCCACATCTGCCGTCTCAAATGCGGCTGTCGCAGCGTCTAGCGTTGTGCCAGTTAGGATGAATGTCGTGTTAAATCGCGTCTCTCCCACTTCGTCGATCGGAGGAACCTGAAACGATACCGGCGACAGCGTAAATAAGATAGGGGTCAGCTTGCTCAATCGGTAAATGCCAGCGCCATCTGTGCGCCATAGCAATAGGAAGTTATCCTGCTGCACGAATACTAGCTTGCTGGCGTCACCCTTCAGCCCGTTCGGCATAGATAGGACGACTGGTACGCCAGCGTCTTTTACGATCTCGCCATTTTGAAGAAAGCGGATCTGGGTGTTCGATACCTCTAGCACATAGGCCGAAGTGGTTGAATAAATGAAGGGGATGAGCCGATTAGCGGATGTCTGCGTTGCCGTCTCTCCGATGTACATGGTGCCAGGCGCGGATACAATTCCGCCCTGCACGACCGTGTGGCAGTTCTCTGCCTTCTTCACGCTGTTCACGTAGAAGGGTAGGTCGACGCGGCCAAATAACTCGGGGCCGATCTCGCCGCCAGTAAATGCAGTCTGCGCAATCTTAACCTTCATCCGATGGCCCTCGTCGTGATTAGGCTGGATTCAGGCATTGGCGGAAATGGGTATTCTTGGGCATTGACCGCCTTGGCTTGGTTAATAACCTGCTGGTACTTGCCTTCCATTGACTGCATTAGAGCTGCGCTGCCGGGGATTGCATAGCCAAGCCTAGCCGCGATAGCCCATGATAATGCAGACACCAGAAGTGCGTCGTATGATGCTGGCTCGTCATTCTGCCAGATGTACGACAAGTACAGGGCCGCAACATTCGCGAGCAGCTTGCCCGACTCGATGCGGTAGTCTGCCTGTTCGCCGTTCTGAGTTATGGATAGCACTCGCAAGCAATCAGCAGGGAGAGTGAACTGGTACGCAAAACCGAAGGCAGGAGCTGCTACGTCTGGCGAGACAATGGCGCGCTTTCTTGCGCACGACCATGTGTGCTCACGCAGAACCGAATCGCGCACATCGTCGTAAATATTGGCGCATTGCTTCGCGCGGGTGGTGGTTTCTGTTGGCGGGAATGCTGCGATGGGCGTATCGCCCAAGGCAATCAGCGCCGTGTTGCAAATACTTATCTTGCTGGCCATTCCGAAGCCTCCAAAAACAAAGGGGAGCCGAAGCTCCCCCCTATTCTACATCACGCGCATCAGTCGTGCACGTATGCAAGGTGCAAGGTGATTACCTGGCCGGCCTTGATTCCCGCGCCTGCAACAGTAGAGGTGATCATCTGATCGCCACTGGCTGTGCCGGTGATGTACGTGCCGCCACTAGCTGCTGCAGCCTCACACACAGCGGATCCTGCAGTGGCGATTGCTGTTGCTGCCAAGTACCGGGCAGCAGATGCGCCATCGCCTACGGTCAGCGTCGAGGACGCTGTGCCGGTAGCGAAGTACAGCTTAGTGAGGTGAGGGATAACGCGCGCGCCATTTGGAAGAGCAGGAACCCAGACTAATACATCGCCAATCTGCGGCATTCCTGTCGCTGGCGCTGTGTATTTCATGGTAGCAAAGCGAACCTTGCCCCCTAGGTCATAGGATTCCACGCGGCTCTGCGGGGCCGCAGCCGTTGGGCTTAGACCGTCGTTCACGTATACAATAGCCATTTCGCATTACTCCTTATGATTCAACGCAATCGAGACGGATCACGCCAGCATCTTCAGAGCGGCCTGCGCCAACAGAAGCCTTGGCCAGAATCTGCCATGCGTCTTTGTGTGCGAGGTAGTCAACAGATGCAGTAGTGTCCAAGCCGATTCCGTAGTTGATTGCACGCGGAGCGAATGCAAACGCATAACGGTCAGTGCCAACCTTCGGCAACAGAGAGTCAGCCACGCGAATGATCTTAAAGCCCATGTACGTATTCAGCGAACCAGTCACCAGCGCCTTCACGCTGTTGTAGTCCACATCGCGCACAGTGCTGTCATTCAGGAGGTTCTGAATCTGCTGATTGCCAATTACGAGCACGTACGACGGATCATTGCTGAGGCCGTAGGGGTCGTTCTGGTTGGCATGCTGGCCGGTACGACGGAAGAAATCGCTGTCATCCATCTCGGCACCATCAAGCAAGCCTTTCGCTTGGATGATTTTGGCGAGCGTCAAGCCTGTGGCAGACGGAGCGATAATGCTGCTGGCTGGCAAAGCTGACGTGCCGGAGGCGGTGCGCACTGGATTAAGGGCGGCATCAATGATGGCCTTGTCCTTCTGACGGTTAACAGCGTCGATCAACTGGCGGCTGTAAGCATTCATAGGATCGGCCAGCAGCTTCAGCTTATCCATCGAGTCAACGAGTTCAGCCTTATCCAAATTACGCATGTCGGCATAACGTCGAACGTGCGCCATATTGGCATAGGTCAAATCGGAGTGACGCGGACGGTTAACGTCGGCTTCAGTGGTGCCAAGGGTTTCAATGGTGAAGGCTTCACCGACGATGTTACCGGGGCGGCGATTCACCAGCATCTCAAGACGGGAGACTGTCTGCGATGCTAAGAGGTGGAAGTCCTCCGCGAACTTGGTAACAAACGCCTGATCTACAGAGTAGCTCATGGTCGTATTCCTTTTGGTTTAAGAAAATTTACCCATCTCAAACTGTCAAAGGTTGTCGCCGCGTTGCGGAGGCCCATGTATCAGTTATTAGCAAGGCGCTGGCGGGTTAATTCCATCACCTTGTCTTGCAGAATCTTATACCGTGGCGAATGCGGGTTAGTGTAATCAGGGTCGGCTCTCAACTGAGCCATACTCTCATTCACTGCCTGACCATGCGCTGGGCTTCGATCCTCGCCCAACTCGGCTCCTATCTTGGCGAGCAGCCGGAGGGCTGCAGGGTTGTTGCCAATAGTCGCCTTGTCGTCATCGCTACCATACCGCTGGAATGCCTTAATGGCAAGCCCCAGGTTCTGGTCGTATTCTTTGCCCCATGCCTCTTTAAGGGCTGTCTCTGTCTTCTCTCGCGACGGCTCAATGGATGAGCGTATTTCGTCTGCGAGCGAGTACAGGTCAGAGGTGTACTCATCGAATTGTGCTTGAGTCAGTCCAAGCTCATGGGCGCGTGCTTTGTGTTGCTCAACCTCTGCCTTAATGGCATCGGTCATCTCAACGCCTTCTGGCAGCTTTACGTCGTACTTATCAGCGGCCTCTGGTGGCGCGTCGCCTGCGCGCATCTTTGTCTCAAGATGCCGGTATGATTTAACCAAGTTAAGATGGTCAACCTCGCCATCTTTGATGAACTTGGCTGGCACTTCATCGCGCCAATCCCCGAACGAGGCTGGCGTTGCTGTGCTAAGTAGGCTATCTGGTGCGGCTGGTGCTGGTACAGGTGCGGCCACTGGATCAGTGGTTGTCGCTACTGGCTCAGTCATGGGTATTTACTCCGTGGGTTGGGAAATCATTCTAATGATGTAGCCAATGCAGGCGCGGCGTCCCGCCTTGTATGCGGTCTCTGTCACGCCGTCCTGACCCGAGACAAAGACTTCGCAGTCATAAAAAAGCGCCGATAAATCCTCTAGTACGCGCACGCCATCCGGATTATGCAGGAAGACTTGCTTGTAGAGCTCCTGCCTTGCCTCTGGCGTCATCATTGTTTTGTCATCATCGCTGGCGCTGCCTTTGTCATCATCTCAGCTTCTTGTGCCTGCGCCTGTGCTTGCTCTTGCTGCTGAGCTCTTTGCGTGCGCATCGCCTTAACTTTTGTCTCCGAGATCAGGAACTTCTGAGGCACACCGAGGTTCCAGGATTTCTCACGCTGTGCCCCATCCCAGTCGTAAATATCCATCAGCTCTGGCTTAACCTCTGCATATGCTGCCAATCCTGCCTCGAATCTGTCCATTGCTTGCACCTCGCCAACGCGCTGAGACCGTGCCAGCGGAGACACGTAGCGAATGGTGATAGCTGCGTTGTTCAGTTCTTCTGGTGGTGGCTGTAGCAGACCAGCCCGAGACAGTAGGCCGAAGCAACGGGTGATTAGTGGAGTGAGGAAATCAGCCTGTAGTCGGCCAAACATCGGCGCCATCTGGTTGCGCAGCAGTTCCATGCGAACGCTAACCTCGGTAGCCGTCATGTTTGGCTGTTGCGGTACTGCGAGCCGGTCAGCCTTCAGCGTCCTTCGCACTTGGGCCCGTAGCGCCTCGATCTCTGCAAATGCGAAGTTAGGATTGCCCGGAGCATCAAGTCTGCCGAAGTTTGCCTTGTCCGCCAGCATGACGACCTTGCGTGGGCCGATCTGTACTGTTGCCGGGTTCATTACGCCATCGTGTACGCCGTACCACATCCCACCTATGTGCATCTCGGCAGACTGCAACAGCATTTTTACGGCATCGTTCAGCGTCTTGATGTCGCCAAGGGCATCATAGACATGGCCGACACTGTACTGGCTGTTAGGGATTAGCTTGTGCCCGCGCAACACAACCACAGGCATCTCGTCGAAGCCCGTGTCTAGCACGACGTGCCGATTGGCTTTCTCGATAACAATTGATTGTACTGGCTTGTTTTGTGCTGGACCGCCGTATACGCCGTTCGCTCTGGGCTGGATGGCATGACAAACATCAATCATCTTGCCTGGTGTTTCTTTGGCGACTTGCTTGGTACTGGCTGATGCCCCGTCGTATCGCCTGACAAGCTGCTCAGCAGTCATCTGGAACTCACGGTACACCGTGTCGATGGTGTCGCCGTACCGGGACGCAGCGAAGTACAGCCCGCCTAGGTGCCAATGCTCAAAGTACAACTGCTGTCGTTCTTCGTCGAAGTCAATGAACGCGGCGGTCTGGCCTACAACATCGGACGAATAGAACAAAGCCGGAGACACCGCGTCGAAGTTGCTGGCGTGAATCTCGCGCCACATCTGATCCGCCGTATCGTCTAGCCATGCGTTTCTAAAGTCTGGCTCGCCTTGCACATCCATATCGAACCAACGCATCGATGATGGCACCAGCCCAGACACCTTGGCCGACGCTAGGTCAGACAGTGCATCTGCTGCTGTGTTGTCGTAAATACGGAACTTCTCGCCGTTCGCTTGGCTTAGGTTACTGGCTCCGTCTAACACAGTGCCGCCATTCAGCCCTGCCATCAACAACGGGTCGACGTGCTTGGCGCAGTCTCGCCATGTGTTTTGGTAGGAAAGGCTTTCTGATTTCAGCGACTCCAGCCGCTTCAGGATTGCATCTGCGCTCATGTATTACCCCAGCAGGGTTGATGGTGCTGCAGATGCGGACGATAGCAGGGA
>ERZ724506.854-NODE-854-length-10731-cov-5.619333_pt1 | contig 10731 bp, 9 predicted proteins | sample MGYA00376039_ERZ724506 | MGnify/ENA primary metagenome ERZ724506 (study PRJEB28724, sample SAMN07190887) | wastewater metagenome | isolation source: effluent of sewage treatment plant in Hong Hong | place: USA: Christiansburg, Virginia | collected 2016-03-01 ... | reverse complement strand
GTATTACTATTATATTTAATTTATTAGAGATTTGCGCCATGTTTATCAGTTCTGCTTAGAAGGCTTAGTTGAATATGAGTTATGTGTTCGATAAGGAAGTTTGGCAATCTCTCGAAAATTAGGAGAGTATTTATCAAGAGCTTTGTACCTAGGCGATTTCGCTGTACAGAAAATTATTGGATAAATAATAATAACTTTATACAGTTGAGAAAACTGAGATAAAAGCTAAGTGCTAAGCCTAATTTATAGCGTAAGAAGGTGCATCTGTAGAACATATGACAAAAAAATCCGAGGATTTGAGACAACTAAGGGCAAATATTTAAGAAGTTCTTCCAAACCTGAATAAAAATAAATAAGGCAGACAAATCAGATAAAGAAGAACATGATACCCAAACTAAAAATTTTTATTTGTGATAACTCATATAATTCTAGTCATTTCTGTTTAACAATTTTTTAAAAATGTTAATTAATATATAACGATCATGTATATAGAATAAAAAGCACATAAAAATCAAGCCGAGCATGCCTAAACCGAACAATGTTCAGATCTAGATATATTCGAGATGTTATCAAACGTTTTAGTAACAATTGGTAAATCATAACAAATTTTACAATGTATTCGTTAAGTATTGGTGTCAGATCCTACTTTCACTCCAATGACTTTATTCAAATACCTAGCAGGAAGTAACTCGAACCAGTTGAGTAGGAAAAATTTAATTACTTTCTTGGATTAGAATAATTTGGTATCGAATTAGAAATAAACAGATGATTTACTTAAAAAAATGTTTAATAGGTATGGCATAAATAGTAGTAATGGTGTTCAATATACTTCATATTTAAATTTTTTGTATCCTTACAACTCAGGGATTTTGAGAGATCTTCTTAATAACAAAATTAAAAAATATCCTTAGATTGATAAAGTTCATAAGAATTTGAGGCCTAGTTAGGGAGTTATTACGGCTTTTTTGTTGCTTCTGGAATAGGAGATCAAAGTAGAGAAGAGAGTTTAAATACAGATTAATGATAGTCGTTTTCCAGGTCGAGATAGACTAAATAAAGCTATTAAATCAATTAAAAAAGCATCTTAAAAATTATCCACAACAGTAACATAAAAATCTGAAGCGTATATCTCAATGTTGTAACTAAGAAATTTCATAAAAGCATTCATCGAAGTGGAAGATCATATATTTTTAGATCTGGGAAGAAGATTAGGTCTGACAAAATCAGGAAATATCAGCATATAAAATCTTTAGAGTATCCTGAAGAAAGTTAAAAAAGTACATATCTAGCACTAGCCTAAAAAAACTTTGAATTAATCTTCTTAACTATAAAAAGATAAATAAAATACAGAATTTGATAAAGTATAAGCTAAACATGCAAAATAACTAAGTTTTAAATAATAATTATACAAATAATTAGCTAACACTATGAAAACAAAATAACCAGCTCGAGCTAAAACTCCCAGATCTAGATCTCTCAACCGAAATCCTCATCCTGCTCCGAATATCAATGGAAGTAATAAGGAAAGAACTCCTGTTAAGAAAACTTTCCTTAATGCTGATATCTCTTTGAGTGGGAACAATGTTTACGGATTTTAAAATGAGAGTATGTTAAGATATTAGAAACCTATGAAGTAAGTAAATAATAGATTATCTCATATCCATCAAAAGAAACAATATCAACTCTAAAATCCACTTTCTAAAAATACTTAAAATGTTAATAATTATTCTGTTAATAGTCTTTTTGCTTAGTTTATAGAAATATTCTTGAAGGGTCATAAAGAAATATAGAAATGTAAATCCAAATTAGGATCCATAGCTAATATAGATTATTTAACATTATTTAAAACTCTAGATAATGGGAAAGGAGTTGTTGATGCTTAGAGTATGCAGAAATTCTATACGAAATTATCTGGAATACCTACGGATTATGATTTTCAGCTCATAATAGAAAGATATGCACAACCTGAATAAAAATGGTTGTCTTATTCCTAATTTTCAGATATATTTAGATGTCCTACAACAAAGGTGGATGAAACAGTTGATACTTCATTAAAATCTTCAGTTTTCCATGAAGTAAATGGGATAAGATTATCCCCAGAATCTATAAGAATGCTAGCTCAAATAATCTACTTAACATTAGACCTATAACACCACCTGAAAACAATAATAAAAAAATTCAAGAAGAATGAGATCTAATGGTTATTTACAAAGATCAATATAGATTCATAATCGAAAGGATTTATAAATTATCAAGAACTAAAAAAATATCTTGCCTAGAATCTAAACCTAACAATCTCAATGATAGATCTTATGTCATTACTGAAGAGATTGGACAAAAGTAAAAATGGAGTAGTATTAAAGTAATAATTCTTAACAGGTTGACCTTTACAATTTAATATAGGCTTTATTTTTTCTTATTTTATTTTTTATGATACAGAATATATCAAATATTTTATTCTATTTACAAAAGAATGGACATATAAATTAGTAAGATTTTTTGAGTTTATTATCTATATTGTATAATGTAACCTAGATTTGATTGTGTTTTGGTCTTTTTTGATGAATTTTTTGTTCTTACTGGCTAATTTAAGAAATTTTCGATCGTCGGTCTCAAATCGAAAAATAAAATAACAAAAATAAAAAGCAAAATATCAAAATTAAATACTTTTGCCTTCAAATTTTTCACAAACTTCAATTTTGCTATTTTATTATCATACTTTAACAAAAATTTAACAATCTGTGAAACATCTTTATCGAATTTTTATTGATATAAAGTTCGATTTTCTATTTTAAATCTTATTAAAACTCAACATATTTATAATTCGATTTTTAGAAAACAAAATGAAAAAGTTTATTGCTCTAGGACTTTTTGGACTTGCTGCTAATGCTAGTTCTAGTTAAGTTGCAGTTGAAAGAGTTGTAATTCAACAACAACTTCCAGTTAAATCTCTCAGAGTCTAATAACCTCGAGGCGAAGTTAAAAAATGCAATCATGTTAAAGTTGCTGAAAAAGGAAAGTGGGTATAAAGAGAAAATAATAGTAATGGAAAAGGTCAACGTGAAGGCCGAGGCAGAAGCCCAGCATAAAGAGGAGCTGAAAATGGTTAACATAGAGGAAATAAAGGTGATAATAAATAATGGAATAGAGGTAGAGGTGAACCTAATCATGGCGAAGCTGCTAGTAATAGAGCTAGAAATGATAGTCCAGGTGATAATGGTAGAGGTTGGGGTAGAGATAAAGAAAATGATGGTCATGTAAAAAGAACTGACAGCCCAGGTGAGAACGGAAGGGCTTGGGGAAGAGGAAGAGATAATGAAGGAGAAAAAGGTCAACATGGAAACAGAAGTGTTAGCCCAGGCGAGAACGGAAGAGCTTGGGGAAGAGGAAGAGATAATGAAGGATAAAAAGGTTAACATGGAAACAGCCCTGGAGAGAGAGGAAGAGGAAGAGAAGATAAATAAGGTGATAGTGGCAGACATGGAAACAGCCCAGGTGAGAACGGAAGGGCTTGGGGAAGAGGAAGAGATAATGAAGGAGAAAAAGTTCAACATGGAAACAGCCCTGGAGAAAGAGGAAGAGGAAGAAAAGATTAAGGAGTAAGTAGAAGAGAAAAAAATCAGGGTGTTGGCTAAAAACATAGAGAGCAAAGCCCTTTGAATAACAGATATGAAAAACATGGCAGAGGCCAAGCTTAACAAAATAAAGGTAGAAGACCATCTACCATAGATGTAGGAGAACCATTAAATCCATGAAACAAACAATGATGCTTCATATCCAAATATATAAATAATAATGAATAAAAAATAAATACTAATAGAATAAAAAGATTAATAAAAAATAAGTACCATCATCCTATATAATCTCATGATATTCATTTAATTGCTCTTAAGGATTATATTTAATATTCTCTCATATTGAGCTGAATCTCCATATCTAAATTTTTCTTCACTAATGTTTTTAATGTCTATTATTGACTTTAGTTTTTTCTTTGTAGTTAGTCCATTGTATCTTCACATTACATTATCCTTTATTTAAGTCGATCGATTAGTCTCTACATATCTTAGATTTGTTTTTCAGTTTGATGTCTTTAATATATATATTGTTAAAGCATATTCTATTTCTATTTTAGTTATTTTTTTATACTCGTTGTTTATGAGCTATTACTTTTTGTACCGGCGATGACATCATTGTATTATTTTTATTTTGTTTACATGTATGTCCGACATTTTTGGATGAATTCATCCCTTTTTCCGATTTATGTGTTTTTTAATTAGATTTATTGTTATTTTGTACTCACGTATTCTTTTGCTTTTGTTATTAGGGTCTATTTCTCTTCTAATGATTTTTATAATTGATTGCATATTCCTTCCAAGGTTTTTATTCTTATATTTTTTTATGAGATCATATTTTTCATTGATTATTCTGCTGCTGATTTCTAATCAATTTTCTTACAAGCAGCATTGAATTTATCTCTAAAAGCTGCAAGTTCTTAATCTTTTTATCTGAGCTCATTAATTTTGTCATTAGAAAATTTTTTAAATTCATTTTCTATTTCATGGATCAGAGATTATCTTTATTTATATTTTGTTTCTATTAATTTTGCTTTTTACCTCTATTTTTGTAGTTATTGTTCGTATTTTTGAGTAGCTTGATTAATTTGCATCCTTGATTCCTCATACTTAGTAATTCTTTGCATACTTTATTCATATTTTCGTTTAAGTTCTTCTTTTTCCATAAATACGTTCTCAAAATTACTTTGAAGTTCTTTTAAAGATAATGAGATATTTTTCAATTTCTCAGTTTGTTCTCGATTGATACTCTATTTATTCAATTGTGTGGAGGCAAATTATTTCTATTTTGATATTAATTAACTCTCTTTTTTGAAGAGTTAGTCTTTATATTTTATTATCTTTCGATCTGCATCTTCTAATTTATTATTTAACTAATCAATTATCTTCTTCATGTGTTAAATTTTACCATTGTTCTCATTATTTTTTTATGCGTATTGTAGATGAATTGATTTTGTTTTTTATTATAGTTTTTTGTTCTAATCTCGAAGGAATTACACTTATTTCATCAGTTAAGTTCTCTATCTTTGTAATTGGTCTTTAATAGATGAAGTTGTATTCAATTAATTTAATAATGTTAATGACTTAGATGAAGATTTCTAATTTTTTTATTCATATTCGCTACGAAGTTTAAATAACTGTTCTTAGAGTGATTTTATTGTACGGGTTTTTTATTCTACTATTTGTTTTAGATCTTTAACAATTTATGAGTTATCTATTCCTAATTTTAGGCGATCTGCTTGGGTGGGATTAAAACTAAATTATAAAACTCTAGGTTGATTTTGAGATTGTATCTGTGGGGGTTGTGGTGGTTTTTCAAAATCTCGATTTCGATTATTTCCTACATTGCTAACATTATAATCTGTTTGTCTTTATTTTTGAGATCTTTACCAACTCGGCGTTTCCAATTTTTATTTTTACCAATCTCTCTCATTTTAAATTCTTTTCTTCTATCTTGAGGGATACTAAGATCTCGTGCTTTGAATATTTCCTGCTGAATTTCCAGGATTTGATAATTGTTTACGGACACTTAACTATTATTTTTAAGGCCGAAAAGTCATATCTACAGTGCTCCTACCAAAATTTGAGCTTGTCGAAAAGCTATTCGTAAAATTGTTGGCTTGAAATGAAATATCATGAGGATTTTATGAAGAACCACCAAAACTTTCCTCAATATATTTGCAACTGAGGTTAAAAACAATTTTGCTTAATTAATCAGGACAATTTTAAAGACTTCTTTAAAATTTCTTGACGATCGGAACAGTTAAATTTTCTGGCGATATAAATTCTGCTAAATTTAGATTTACTCGACCTCCTAGTTTGCTTGTATTTTAACTCGTAAACAAAATGATCAAAAGTTAAGTTTTTTTCTCTCTCAATATCCCATTTTACATAACAATTTTAGCGATAATACTTAATTTTTACTTAACATCGAAATATTTCTATGTACCAGTCAGCTTAATCGAATTTTTAGTAGCTATTTTACCTTTTCCTGACTTCCACCAAACCTGTACATCACATTTCATATTTATCAATAAATGTACTCGTTCAATGTCGAGATCGAACTGGTAGCTCAATTATCTTTTCATTTAATTTCAAATTATATTATTAGTTATAATATTCAATCTATAAATAGGAATGTATAAAAGATAAAAAAGTTTTAGTTGATCAAAACCTGGTTCTGTTATAATAGCTATCTTTCCATCCTCTAGCTTAGTCTTATCTTTCATTCTTTATTCTGTAGAGGGTCTAGTTCTCGTATCCCATTTATCTTAGCTTCAATACTAAAATGTCTCTTTCTTTTCCCATACGAATAAATTATTCTTTGCATTTCTCCATCTAGTGAGAGCTTTCTAGAAGTAATTCTCGTAAATTACGAACTTATCTAGTTAAAATTTAGTTCTAGTTCACTAAGTTTCTTAAGCTAGCATTATCTCCTCGAAGTTTAACAATTTATTTCTAGAGATCTCCAGCCATGAAACAATTTCTATCTTTTTCTCGGATGTAATTGACTTGATTTAATTCTAATTCATCTTTCAAAGATCTAATGTAATTGTCCAAGGACAGTTTTTATTTCTCAAAGAAGTTTTAACTCTCGCTGATCCTATGATTTAGAGAGGTATTTTAATGATTTAATTCATCAATTTCTTATAATAGGCGACTTTTTTCATGAACTAGGTTACTAATCTCATTTTCATAACTTCTTGTTAATTCTAGAACTCTTTGCTTTTATTTATTAAGATCTTTGCTAATATTTTCTATCATTTTCTCCTTATTATTGATGATCTCATTTAGTCTCTTTCCTTCAGCCTAAAATGCATTAGTGATGTCCTTTAGTTCTTGATTTTTCATAAGGTTCTCAGCAGCTCTCTTATTTTCAATCTTTTCTAGTTAGGTTCTATGAAGTCTTTCTAAGTTCTCAATTTATTTATTTTTACTATTGATCGTATCATCAAGTTGTTTTTTATGTTTTGCTGCATTTGATATTAGCTATTTGCTGAGTTCATCTTGCTTATTTCTAGCCTATTCTGCTTCGATTTGTTTTTGTGTCTCAAGTTGGGCTAGATTTTGACAAGAATTATGATACATGATATCTACTTTCTCTTTTTGATTCTTTAAGTCATCATATTATTTTCCTTGAACTTCGTAACTGTCTCTGAGCTAAGCTAGAAGTCTCTCGAGTTCTTATATTCTGTTCTCTAGCAATTATTTCTAGGATTGGGCATATTTAGCTTCTTATTCTTTTTAAGTAATTAATCTTTTAATCTAGATTTTGAAATTGGTTTGGATCTCTTTAATTCTTATTTAACTCTTGGTTTCACACTCTTGTAGTAGTTTCTTGTACATGGTGATTTGTGCGGTCAAGGATTTTTCAATCCCATCTCTCTCTTACTTTAATTGTTCTAGTCTATCATGGAATAACGAGTTAAGAGCTTAAGTTTCTCTCAATTTTCCATTACCCTCTTCAATCTTCTTCAATGTAGTAACTTCTCTATAGAGTATATTATCAGCTAGCTTACTAGGTGTATAAGCTAGATCACAAAAAGCTCCCTTACCAAACTTATCAGGGGATAGGTTACTCAGTTTAACAGGTGATTCGTTTTGGTTAGCAACTCTTCTGCTCCTTTCCAATAAATTTTGCATCTTAACAAATATATTTTATTGTTAATATTAAATAACTTGGTTTTATTAATAAAAATCCTTAACCTAATACATAAAAAACTAAAAATATGTCACATAAAAATTTCATTCCATATAAACCTGCATATTTGTTTTTGCACTCGATTCCATTTCGATGATAGTCTAAATGTATAACAAATACAAAATGATTTTAAACAATTTTTATAATAATTTATACTTTGAAGCAAATAAGAAGAAATAATAAGAATGATCGTCGAGAATCAATTACCTTTCAAGAAGAGACACACACTTCAATAGAGAATAGAGAAATCGAAAAAACAAATGGCTGCCAACCCTGGAAAAGTACTAATCATTGTCTAAAAACATCGCAAATCAGTACTACCAACTTTGGAGAACCCAAGGTACAAGAACTTTATATCTAGATTCCTATGCTAAAAATAATATAAATTCACCATGATTAAATCGATGTTGGAAAAAAAGATCAAATAGACAGGTAAAGTTGATTTTAAGGGCAAACAGGCATTCTTTATTTACATCAACGGAAATATACCCAACCCATGTAGTTTTTTTATCATATTTAGAAAGTACTATGTTACAACTGTACGAGAAATATAAAGATTAAGATGGTTTCATGTATCTGCAGTACCAAGATCAATAATCTTATTGATTAATTTACCCTTCTATTAAAAAAACTCTTATATTTAATACTTTTGTAAATGAATTATATTGAATTTAGTTTATAATCATCATGTAGTTTTCGTAAAAATTATAAATAATCCGGCCTACACTGCCCATAGAATAATTAGCATTTCGAAACAAGTATCATAAAAATTGGGGTAATCTTAATCCTATTCGATTTAAGTAGGCTGTTCCTCTCTTTGTATTTCCAGCATGTACATTCAATTTAAACTAGATAAATATCTGTTTTATTTTATAGGGATCTTAATATTGTTTGTAATTTTCACAGCTAATCATCATCCTTAATTTATTCTTATTAACATTTTATTGTGTGTATGTGCCAGTTTACTTTATTTATGGGGTTGTTCTTCAGGACATGGTCTAGCTTCTAGTGGGTTACCTCTTCTAAATGAAGACTCATTACGTCATTATCGAGGGTATTTGTTTATTGATGTAGTTTTTGCGAGCCATGTCGTATTTTTACTGGGTAATAAGGATTAAAAATAGTTTAAGATCAATAGTAGAATTTAGAGAACAAATAAAAATTATAGAGAGTATCTCATTGTCGAATTTGCAAAGTGTGCTATTATTAACAATATTATCATAGCCCTGTATTAGGGATTTGTATTACAAAAGAAAACTACTATAAATTTTTATGTGTTAATCTTGTTATTCTCATAATATTGGTCATATTATTATTGGGCTGTTTCTACGAAAATTGAACTGATTTTTATAATTATTTTATCGGCTCATTTACATTTACAATTAAAAAATATAAGAGATGAATTAAAAGTTTATAAATCTTATAAAATGACAGAACAATGGGTACCAAAGAAACCGAATTTTGGTCCTCCTCCAGCTGGATATGTTGCAGGCTTAGGCCGAGGTGCTACTGGATTTGTAACAAGAAGTGATCTTGGACCTGCTGCAAAGACAGGCAATGTAGTCCAGGTGAAACAAACATAAGCAGATGAAGCAGCTTATGCAGATGCTCGTTATGATTCATGGTCAGGGTTTAAAGGTGCTTTATTTTCAAAATAACAACTAGATGATTAAGACAGACAAGCTGAAGATGCATTTGATTTTTGCGAGAGAAGAATTTAATAGCGTAGATTAAAACAAAAATAGCAAAAAATGAAATAATAATTATAGAAACAAAAAAAATCATCAAAAAATATAAATAACATGCCAATTAGTTAACAATTCACTGATCTAAAAAGATAACTTGCAAAGGTTACTGAATAATAATGGATGAATTTACCAGAATCTCTAGATTTATCAATAAAGAAGAGAAAAAGATAAAAATATACTCCTGTTCCTGATTCTACTATTGTCAGTTACTTGGGTTCTAATATGAATAAATCTTAGGTTTAATCTATAGGATAATCGAATCAAAATTATAGAGAAGCGAAATAAATGTTGCTTAGGTCTAATTTATAAAAGGCTTAGAATGATGCGGGTAGTAAAGCTGCAGTTGATCGCATAGGTTACTTAACTCATCTCGATACCAATAGAATCGATGAATAGATGCTGGGAGATATCAAAAGAGCAAGAGTACTCCATAAAGCAGCATTGAGCTCAAATCCTAAAAATCCAGATATATGGCTTTCAGCAGCAAGAATCTAATAAATTGATGGAAAGCTTCAATAATGTAGAAATATACTGCATAAAGCTTTAGAACATTGTCCTCTACATTAAGATATTTGGATTGAACTTGCAAGAGTGGAGAAGGCTGAGTAATCTAAGAATGTTTTAATTGAGGCTTTGAGAAATTTGCCTAAAAGTTAGAAAATATGGCTCACAATTGCCAGAAAATAATAGGCTAATAAATAGATGAAATCTAAAGTTTTGAGGAAAGCTCTTGAAAATATCCCTCAATCAACAAAGCTTTGGAAATAAATAATTTAACTGTCTGATTTAGCTGAGGCTAAAAATCTTTTATACAAAGCTGTATAATGCTTACCAAATGAAATAGATCTGTGGATAGGATTGGCCAAAATATAAACCTATACAAATGCAAAGCAAGTCCTTAATAAGGCTCGTAAAGCAAACCCCCTCAACTTAGCAATATGGATAAGTGCAGCAAAACTTGAATAAGCTCAGATATAAAACAGTGAATAAGCAGTAAACAAAATATAAAAAATAATAACAAATGGGCGTGAGATATTAAAAAAGAATGGAAACACAGTATCAAGGGAATAATTTTTACAATAGGCTCTAATATGTTAGAGGAGCCACAATCTGATTACTTGCTAGTCGATAATAAAATCAGTGATAGGACTAGGATTAACATAATAAGAATTAAATCATTCCATCTTTAAAGATGTGTAACTTTTTTAGA
>ERZ724506.853-NODE-853-length-10740-cov-3.497613_pt1 | contig 10740 bp, 10 predicted proteins | sample MGYA00376039_ERZ724506 | MGnify/ENA primary metagenome ERZ724506 (study PRJEB28724, sample SAMN07190887) | wastewater metagenome | isolation source: effluent of sewage treatment plant in Hong Hong | place: USA: Christiansburg, Virginia | collected 2016-03-01 ... | reverse complement strand
CCTCTTTATTTTAAGAATCTAGCTGCGGGAGATTTGATTGAAATGTTACCAGCTGGGGAGATATGATCAGTTGTAATTGAATCACCGAACCAAGCCAAACAATAGGCACTTTGAATTTTGGTAATCTTTGGGAGTTCTCGAGTGGTGGTTTGGAAAAATGGTGGGTTGTGAATATAAGTTGAAGCATCTTTCCATGAATATCTCTCAGATGGTTGAACATTAAGACTATTCCAACGGTCATTTCCTTTAGTGATTCTTCCATAAACTTCTTTGAACATTTTTGCATTGACATGCTTTGAGACAACCTCTTTAACTTCAGTTCTTGATGGCCACAAATCTCTCAAAAATACGTCTTTTCCATTTGAATCTTTGGCAATTGGTTATGTTTCATAGTCAATGTCCATTCTGCCGGCAATTGCAAAGGCAACAACAAGTGGAGGAGAAGCCAAATAGTTTGCTTTGATTAATGGGTGGATTCTGGCTTCGAAATTTCTATTACCTGATAATACTGCAGCAGCGACACAATCACTAGAAGTAATTGCTTCACTTACTTCTGGAAGGAGATCACCAGAGTTACCAATGCAAGTCATGCAACCATAACCTGCAGTTGTGAATCCAATTTTATCCAAATACTGGCTTAATCCTGAGGAATTTAAATATTCAGTGACTACACCTGATCCAGGAGATAAACTTGTTTTGATATAGGGATTTATTTTAATTCCTTTCTCTACAGCCTTTTTAGCTAATAATCCTGCTGCGACTAAAGCATCGGGGTTAGATGTGTTTGTGCATGAAGTTATAGCTGCCAACACGACTGAACCATTCTTTAAAGCATAATCTTTTCCATTATGTGTGAATTTTTGTTCACTTTTCAATTTAGCTTCAGGAACTCCAAATCCTTTAAATCCAACTTTATTTGATAAGCATGCTGTGAAATCTTTCTTGACTTCTGTAAGAGGAACTCTATCATGAGGTCTTTTAGGGCCTGAAATACAGGGTTCTACTTTAGATAAATCTAATTCTAAAGTATCTGTGTAAACTATTTTTTAGTTTGAATTATAGTCCTTGTATAAGCTAAATTATTTCAAGAGTTTTTCAATTAATTGAATTTTTTCGGGGCTTCTATTTGTTAATCTTAAATAGTTTATTGCCTCTGCGTCTTGAGGGAAGTAGCCAATAGTTGCACCATATTCAGGAGCCATATTTGCAATTGTTGCTCTATCAGCTAAAGCTAGATTAGCACATCCTGGACCAAAGAATTCTACGAATTTTCCGACGACTCCTCTTTTTCTGAGGGCGTTAGTGACCTGGAGTACGAGATCTGTGGCAGTTACATGTTCTCTAAGTTTTCCAGTCAATCTAAAACCAATAACTTATGGTAAGACCATTGAAATAGGTTGACCAAGCATGACAGCCTCTGCTTCAATACCTCCAACACCCCAGCCTACAACACCGAGACCGTTAATCATAGTTGTGTGTGAGTCAGTACCGACGACTGAGTCAGGATATGCAACTGATTGAGCATTTTATAGAACAACTTTAGCCAAATATTAAAGATTGACTTGATGGACGATACCACTGCCTGGTGGAACAATAGAGAAATTGTTGAAAGCAGTAGATCCCCACTTCAAAAATTAAAATCTTTCATAGTTTCTTTTAAATTAATTTTATCCATTCTGTTTCCAAGCATCTCTGACTCCTGCAATATCCACTTGAACACTGTGGTCAATGACTAAATCTACAGGACATAATGGATTAATTTTCTTTGGATCACCTCCCATTCTAGCAACTGCATCTCTCATTGCTGCAAGATCGACAACTGCTGGTACACCAGTGAAATCTTGTAGGATAACTCTTGCTGGCTTAAATGGAATTTATATTTGCTTAGGTGCTTTCTTTTGCCAATCCAAAATATTTTCAACGTCTTTAGAATGAACTTAAAATTCATCACAGTTTCTAATAGCACTTTCCAATAACACTCTGATGCTATAAGGTAAGCTTTCAAGTCTTGCATCACCAAGGGCAGGAATGGCATAATATTTAACAGACTTATTGCCAACAGCCAGTGTCCTAGCAATCTTCTAGAAAGGATTAGGTTTTGATTTTGAAAACCTTGCTGTATTATAGAGAGTTCTCATTAATACCCACGTTCAACAAAATATTATAATGATCCTATTTAAAATTTATATAAATAATTGCAAGACTAATAATTCTTATTTTATGCCACCTACTTGGATTTTTGACTTAAAAATAATTTTAGTATATTATATAATAAATACATCAGACATTTATTTAAAAAATAATGATAAAAACTTCAAAGCTCTCCGTCACTATCCACGATGTTTAGTTTGCTAAAGATTTTCAGTATTTTATTTCTGTACATTACGAAGGTCTCAAAGTACTTTTTTTAATCAAATAAGAAACAAACGGATGTGTCTGCCCTTGCCAGAAATCCTATTTTCACTAATAATACATTCTTCTTTGACCCTCCCTCGAATCATATGCTCAAAGGAAATATAATAGTTATTCTTTTTTTATTTAGTTTATTGCCAATATGGTACTTTCGGATGACGAGCCTACCCATTCTAAAAATTAAGGTGGAGGAAAATCTAAAATATTAGGCTAATCTGCCTTAGATCTAACACCCTTTGGACTTCAGCCTACAGAAACATATAATCTACCAATCAGACAACAATTAAAATTTTTAAGAGTCAAAGACGGAAAATAGATTTCTGTAGGCAGATTTATTGCTTCTTTCAAAATAGTCCCTGAAGAAGATGTTCCAGTGTATATGGAAGAGTTATAAGAAAAGAAAATTGAGAGAAATTAAATATTTAATGATTTACCTGACTACGATGAAGATTTGAACTTCAAATGGAGAGCGAAAATAGATATCAGATAAGCTTTAAATATCCCAAACCTTGATAACCTCACCCCTCAAGTATATGTCGAGGTGGGATGGACATAATACAAGGATACAATCCCTGAACAAAGAAGAATATACTCAACTGCAATATTGAATACAAATCATCCAGAATGGAATCAAATATTTTTAATAACAAACCCGCCTGATTTGGAATAATTGAAAGGATTCATATATATATGTCTGAAACAAAAGAACAATCTCTAGGATTTATCCAGGATATATGTTCCTATTTAATCCATGGGGCATTTTATTCCTTACAATATTAAAATCAGAGAATCTAAGTAAAATCCTTCTCCTATAGACTTTTATATTTCGTTATTGCTATAGACTTCTTCATCATTTAAATAAAGACTTCATGATATTATTGTAGCTGATATAACTTTCGACCCTCTTGTCACTCCTTCAAAGCAAATCAATTTGGCGTTAACAGTCAATCCTGATTGTGAGCCTAAAGTTAACTTTTTATAATTTTCTCCCAACGAAGATACAATAGAAAGAGTATTAGAATTTGATCAAGCAAAATAATTCACTTATTTTCTTACTCAAACGATGAAAGTTCCTCCAATAAAATCCAGTAAACAATATCGAGCTGCTTGCATCTTGACTATCCCATAATCATTTTTAAATAAAGACTTATGCCTATATCTAGTATTTAAGAAAACAAAAGCTTCATATTTCATTGGAGGAGTTATTGAAAGTATCCAGAAAGATTTAATTAGTTTATTAATATAAAAAACAAAGAAAAGAGTATTTTTTACTGTTAGGGCTAGTCCTGATATCAAGCTGGGTAAATGTCAGGTGTAGATTTCAGAGAAATAGCAAGCAAAGGTAGATACTTCTTCCAGACCTGGTTCCAAAGCCAGTTCAAAAAAGGGTTCTATCGCTGGGTCAAGAGTATCAAGAAATGGAGAAGAAACAGCCAGCCAAAAATTAATGAGAGACATGAATATTGGTTCAAATGATTCTTTACTGAAACACGTAAATCAAAACAATGAGATAATTGCTCGAATTCTTCGTTAGCTTGATGATAAATCAGAATCATTAAAATAGGCAGCTTCATAAATAACAGATTTAAGAAGTCGAGTAAAGCTATTGCAGACTGAGAATTCAATCCTAAGAAGAAAAGCTATGCAATAAGAAGATTAATTAGTCAACCTCGTTCAAAAATAAATCGACAATATGAACATAAAATAACTAAAATAAAAAATCATAAAAATGTCACAATTATACAAATCATAGAGAATAAAAAATAAAGATTTATAAAAGTCGATAAAAGTTATGGAGCCACAAGTCTCGAATACTATGCAGTTAAATTCTGTTATCTTGAGTCAGAAAAACAATATTCAGGCTTTATAATAAAAAATAGAAAAGTTTAAAAAAGATTCTGATCGAGTTACTATATATAAGTAAACAATTAAGAAGCAAGAGAAAGTTATCGGCAAATTAGAAAGAGTTATGAAAGATGGAATGGAAGAGGTCCGTCAAGCCCGACAAAATAAGTTATAATTGGAGTAAATAAAAAAGAAAAGCGTTGGGTATAGCTCATCAAATAATTCTGATAAGTAATAAATAGCAAAGCTTCAAAGGATAATTGCTGAAATGCAAAGAAATACAAAGAATGGAGGAGTACAGTTTTCGAATGTGTCATCTACAAGCAATTCTAACATGTACGAGCTTGAATTTAAGTTGCATCAAGCTGAGACAAGAATATAATCTCTTTAGAGAGAACTTTAATCGAAATCAAAGTCATATGCTCGTGAAGTCGCCATGTACAAATTGAAAATAGCCGAGAAATAGGCAATTTTAGATGGATTTTCTCACAATAACTCTTATAATTGATATTATTAATAGCGGATTTATATTTTGATAAATTTGGCCGCTTATATACAAATCAAGTTGGCTACTATTATTAATAATTATTTAAAATGATGAAAAAACCAGGTGGCATTATATAGAATTCGAAATAATTTTTTGAAGAGGCCAAGGAATACATGAAAAAGAACAACAGAAAATAAATAAAAATGAAAGAATTGACAAATTTTAGTCATAATTCACAATAAGTATTACTTGGTCGATTGGTCAATTATATCAACTCAAAATCTAAATTTGATAAATCACTGTCAGATCATTAAAACGCGGCTATTTTAAACTATCTGCTGGATCGAGAAAAGTTATATAATGAGAGGTTTAGAATTGATGCAGATGGTATATCTTATCGATCCATATATTATAAAGTCGAAGATTAGAAAAGCCTTCTAAAATAAATTTAAAACAACCCTGAAGGATTGCTAGTTGATGATTAACTATTAAAATTTACTGTCACTGGAATTCGAGATCATATCCGAGATTTAATCAACAAAAGACAGATAGCAATAATAAAATCAAAAGGAATCGAAAAATCAAAGATAAAATAAGACAACTATTAAGGGTATATCTTATATTCTTTCCCTCCTTAAATTAAAGAATGTTTGGAAGCTATCTGTAAAACTCCATTGAAAATGTTGGAAAAAAATTAATTCTTAGAGAAAGAAAAAGATAGATAAAAAAAGTTGTAATTAATTTATGGAACTAAGACTTCGAAATTCCGTAAAGAATTTTAAGGTGTCTGTTCTGCCAACAACAGTAGAGGTCAATAAAAAATAGGAGGAAGATAGAATGAGTAATCATTTCATAGTAGGTTTAATGCGTGGGAGGAAGTAAATAAGCAAAGCATTCCTAACTTTGAAAAAGAAGCTGAGGAATGGTTTAAGAGTAGAAAATGATTCATTAATTTTTAAATCATAGATGATAAAAAATCATAATAACTTTTATTAGACTTTGATATTATATTTGTAAAGTATAGATATTTTATTTTAACGATATAATAAACGAAAAAAATGGCTGAAGAAGTCGAGCCTCATATCTTGAAAAAGTTTGATATTCTACAAAAGCTTGGCAAGGGAGCATACGGAGTCGTTTGGAAAGCAATTGATAAACAAACCAAGACAGTTGTAGCTGTCAAAAAGGTATTTGATGCATTCCAAAATGCGACTGATGCTCAACGAACTTTCAGATAAGTTATTTTCCTAAGGTAATTAAATGGTCACCCAAACATTGTGGGACTACAACATCTTATCCGAGCAGAAAATAACAAAGACATCTATTTAGTATTTGATTTCATGGAAACTGATCTCCATGCTGTTATTAGAGCTAAAATCTTATAAAATGTTCATAAAAAATATGTCCTTTATCAGTAACTATTTATTTATCAAGAGTCCTCAAAGGTATTAAATACATGCATTCTGGTGATTTAGTCCACAGAGATCTCAAACCTTCAAATATTTTACTCGATTCTGATTGTTTAGCTAAACTTGCAGACTTTGGGTTGGCTAGGTCTGTGGCTTCAATCAATCAAGCTTCAGGTGAAGCTGTCATGACGTAATATGTTGCGACTCGATGGTACAGAGCACCCTAAATCTTATTGGGTTCATCTAGCTATACGAAGGCTGTCGATATGTGGTCTGTAGGATGTATCCTAGGATAAATGTATACTGGAAAAGCCATTTTTCCTGGCACATCAACTTTGAATCAAATTTAAAAGATTCTATAGCTGTTAGGCAAACCAAGTCGATAAGATATAGATTCAATGGAGTCAGTGATGGCTAAATAGTGCATAAATCAAATAAATATCGGAAAAAAACGTTCATTCACTTCCTTTTTTGGAAATATTGATCCTGATGCTCTCGATTTATTAAATAATTTGCTTGTCTTTAACCCAAACGAGAGATTTTCAGCATAACAAGCTCTAGAACATCCTTTTTTAAAAGATTTCCATGATCCTACCTAATAAATATAGTACGATGGAGCAATTGAAATTCCCATTGATGATAATACAAAGTTTTCCATCAAGGATTACAGATAAGCTCTATACCGATAAATTTCCAACAAAAAATATAATCAAAAACAATAGGAACTGAATATGTCTGTCTTATCAACTCAAGATAGCAACAATCAGAAGAAAAAAGAATCTTTTACCACCAAATCGAAATACGATGAGAAATATAGATAAAAAAGGAACTATACTGAATATGCTCGTTTGTAAGAAGCTCGATTAAACAAAATGAAAAGATAACAATCATGCAAAAAAAGATAGACAAGTAAATAAAATTTTATGCAAATGAAGGACAACCGAACAAGCCAGAGCAAATAGAAAAACAATTGGATAAAGCCTACACAAAAACCATCATATGTGGATAGCAGAGGATATTTAGGAGAAAAAGAGATAAAGTATTTATAAAAATCAAATTTTAGTAATAGCTACTACAAAAAACGATGATTCATATTTATATAAAATTTCTGCATCATTTATTCACTATTTATTAAATTCTATGAGCTTTCTAAATCGAAAAATAGAGAACAAAACTTACGATTAGCAGCTGGTCGTCGAAGCTACTCTTGGGAATAAGCGATATTCCTATAATAAACTTTAGCCCACTGTTTATTTTTGGAAAGAACTAACTGCTGTAACTAGTCAAGCACCAATATGCTTAGTCCCTGATACACTTGTACTAAACTAAAAAGAATCAGAGTTGACTTGGATCTACACTAATGAGTAAGGCAGGATATGTCGATAGACGAATATAAACTTTAAGGACTTTATTTATAAACTCACATCATTTAGTTCTCCAAATGAGCTGGTTGCCATATTAAAGCGACCAATATTCAGTTAAAATCTGGTCTATTCAAATGATAATAAACTCCTCAACTCTAGGTATATCTTGAACCAATCTCAACAACAATTAGGACAGAAAGATAATGTTATTTGCATTCAAAGATTTATTAAAAGTAATGGGTCCAAGTCATTCTTATGTAGAACTATCTACTGCACAGAGAGTTCTTCAGAGTGCTTTCTCATCACGAACAGTAGGAATTTATTTGATGAGAATGAGCCAGAAAATAAAAAATATATTGTAAAAGCAGGAGACAAGAGTACAATCGTCAAATCAAAGCAAGGAAAAAATCTAGAATAAACCTGCAAATATCTGAAAGAAATAGTTCAGTACATGGTATTCCATCGTGGAATTCATATCACTGAGATTGTCGGAGATTTCATTAAAGATTAAATGGGAAATTGGTGGCTAGTCAACATCAAAGCATTTAAAACAGTGTAGAAAATACACAAGAATATAAGACAAAAGAATTTAATCTGCGCAACTGAAGAATTATAAAAATAAAGATATCAAAAAACCAAGCTGTGCAGATACTGCGAAAGAAGCTACCTAGAATCTGAGCTAACTTATAAAATGACGATGAGGATGATCATTGAAGTTGATAAATATCTTCTACACTTGGGTAAAGAGTACAATTGGCTCAAGAGGTCAGATATAAGTAATATTGACTCTCATTGTCTGTATCAATAGCACAAAGTTTGTGAGCGATGGTATTTGTCTTATTATTTAGCTTCAGAATTTATACTGAAATTCAAGAACTTATGCATGTCTAATCAAAACTATTAATCCGTCAAGGATGCCAATTAATTGCTTATCCCAAATAACTAATTTTTCGTCAGACAAATTAAGAACATTTGAGACTTCAGGCCAAGAATAAGTAAATCCATCGAATCAATGAAGATATCCCTGAAAGTAATAATTATGTTATTAAGTAATCTAGCTGGGTCCAAACGCCAATATCACAACCATCGATCAATGTCCAGTCAGAAGTGACGAGATCATAAATAAAATGATTAGATTCAGGCTCATAATTTTCTTAAACGAAATCGATGAAGTAGTTAATATCAACGACAATTACAACTATTATCTTGAGTTCACTCTCCTGAATAGAAAATCTAAGTATAAACTGAATTTAGGGTCAATCGACCAAAAAGTAATCACACTGAATAAGCTAAAAATCTATTATTTTTTTGCCAACTCCATTGAGAGCTTAGAGCAAGATTACATTTTATCTAATGCCGCATTTAACTTATATATTGTGACTGAGCACAAGTAGACCTTGGAGAGATCCACAGTTGGATCTTTGTCTCTCTTATTTAAAGATTTAATAACTCCTATCAGTAGTAAGAAAGATTTTTACAAATTTTTCCATATTGATAATGTTCCATATGGATGGGGTTTGGAAGGGAGTGTAGGAATTATACCTAGCGATGGATAAGTGAGCACAGCCAAGATTTCCTTTTAGAAATCATAAGGTCTGATATACATTCCAAATTAAAATTATTACTTTTGTGAGCATTTAACTGAGTAATGGATCGATTTAATTAAAAACAAAAACTTAAAAGCTCAAAAACAAAGAAGTGCTTTTAAGGAATTAAAAATGTCTCAAGCAATATAAAGATAGAGATAAGGATCTACGAAGAACAAAAATTCTAAAAGATGTTTTCGAGATTCCGATATATTCTCGAAAAGGATGGGGATCGAAGGAAAATCCGATGTTGAATCAAATAATGAGAATATGACAGAAACTTATATCGAAAATGAAAAGAATTGGAGACATTTATTATAAAAATAAATAATGGAATACGACTCAAAAAAGAAAGTTTAAAAGATAAAAAGAAGAGTAGTATATAAAATTTGAATTCCTGATATCTATATTCAACATTAAAAAGATAAATTTATCTACATAAGAGTATTTAATATGAAGTTCATTTCAAAATTTGTTATAAGTTTTTTAAGTGAGACTAAATTTTTGAGAAACTAAAACTTGTGTCGAGTTTTTCTTTCTTAAAATGAGACATTTAAGTAATATTTTTCATTATTTACTCTTCGTCTATGCTTTTAAACTCCTCTTAAATATGTTTGATATTTTTTTTCTCTAATTTTTCACTATCAGACTTGAAATTATTGAAATACTCGTCTAAATTGTTCTGAATTTTCTTTACTTTCATATTTATTTATATTAAATTCGGTTTATTCCCAGTACATTCATTTTTAACTTTTCCTTTTTTCTATTTTACATTCAGTATTTTTTATTGTTCTCCCAGCATCTCTTATAATTGAACTACTTTATTTTTCAAAAGAATAATCTTTTTCATACTTTCCTGTGCTACTTTATCCTTCTTTGGAGTAACTGAAGTTTTGCTTCGATTAATTTCGCTATTAATATCTTCATATTTCATTTGACTTTTTTGGGAATTCTCACTTGTATGTTCTGATATATTTGGTATGTAGCTGTTGGCTTCAATAGAACGAGGGATGAGCTTTTTAGGAGATTTATTAGGAACAACACCTACTTTGGTTTGAGAAGTATTTTTGGAAGGCTTGTTTTTGGTGGGAGTAGAAATTTTTTATTTTTACACATCCATCAGATTTTTAAAAGATGGTTTTTGTGTCAACCTGACTTAAATAACTCCTTCTTTCTTAATCATTTATTTTATAATTGATCCATATTATATATAATCAAGCATAAGTCTAAAATTAATGATCTCTAAATATAATAAATCCTCACGGAGAATAAAACAAAAAAAAATCAAATCTTTTATGAATTTACAAAAAGTTATAATTGATGATTGAGAGATAATTAATAATAATTGCTCCTACTTATAAATCTGAAGACTAATAATGAAAATAACTATACTTTTGCTAAGTTTGGTGACTATAATGATGGTCCGTGCTGAGAATTTCAAGAAAGTATTTGCAGCAGTACAGAATGTGGAAGAATTTTATTACTCATATCTGCCATATATCAGCTAATGTACATATAACGAGACGAAAATATTCCCAGGCAATGCAACTCTACAGCTTATGGATGATAATACGATATTCGAACATTTTGTGTACCAAAATATGTTGGTCTTTTGGGCTCCTGTTATGAATGGTTAT
>ERZ724506.851-NODE-851-length-10744-cov-3.714005_pt1 | contig 10744 bp, 8 predicted proteins | sample MGYA00376039_ERZ724506 | MGnify/ENA primary metagenome ERZ724506 (study PRJEB28724, sample SAMN07190887) | wastewater metagenome | isolation source: effluent of sewage treatment plant in Hong Hong | place: USA: Christiansburg, Virginia | collected 2016-03-01 ... | reverse complement strand
TTGATATTTTCTTTTTACTTATTTTATGTCATATTCGCTCAATTTGTCATAGATTTCTTGGAATGTGTAGGATTATTGAACCATTTTAGTCAAGATACTTTCCTATTTGCTTGTCCATTTCCTTACATCTTTGTCAGCCTTATGCTACATTTCTTGCATGAGTAGGGCGAGATATGCATTTTATTATAGATTTTTACATAGAACTCTCTCATTCTTGTGCAAAAACTATTTATAATCTTTCTATGAGATTAATTATCTTTCTTGTTTTAGTATCGGCATCACACGCATATAAAATTATGTATTCTTTTCGATTCCTTCAATTATAGATATTAGATTATTCCCAACTACCTCCAGTTTTTCGTATGCTTCGTCATAGGCTTCAATATTCTGAGCATTAAATGCGTCTATCAATAATTTTTAGTTCTGTTCATATATTTTAGAGTTTTTCATTTCAGAATAAACCCGCAAAAAAATTATTATACCCAGTTGACTCATAAAACCAATTATATCTCGTCTAAAAAGAAAATAATGTGAAGTATGAGAAATCGATAAATTTTGACAGATAAATAAAAAGTAGATAGAGATGTAAAAAATGTACAGTTAATATTCTTTCCCATTAGATTGACTAAAGAGAAAAGTGGAAAAACTGCTTAAATATCTCGATTATAGTAAAAACTTCCCCATATTGAATGATAGAAAAGTCGGTAAGTAATCGATTTGTTTCACTGTTGATGTAATATATATAAAATTTGAATTTTACATTCATATAATAATGCCATCTATATATAACCGCTAATTATTAATACTTTCTTCATGGACTCAGAATAAAATCCTGTCGAAGTTGATGAGTAGGAAAATTAAATACCTGATGATGATGCCTAATAAAAATAAATCACACAGAATACGAAAACTAAAATGGATAAGGATAAGAATATGATGATGCTTCCTAAATAATTTAATAAGGCTAAAAGAAATATCACTAAACTTGTCAACTAATATTTCAATATATTGAGAAAATAATTATTAGCTCATCCCAAAGCTAAATTTATCTATGCAGCTGAGCATATGGCAACTGTATAAAATGCATTAGCACAACTAGCCACTATAAGATATACAGATCTTTCTATGTTGGTTCCCAAAAAACCTGACATCATGGAAGATTTTTTGCTCTCCTACGTAGCCTAATCGAAAAAGATTATTAAATACAACTTGAATATCCACAACAATAATAATCAAAAACCAAAAGAAGTGACTCTATAAATCTAATAAGGATTAGAACTCCCTGATAATGCCACTCCCGCAGCTTTTGGTGCCAATGCCTACTTTTTTGATGGGTCTAAGTTCGATTTCAGTCGGATGGTGTATGTTCCCATGGAAGTCAATTATAAAATAAACCTAATAACAGGCCAAGCATCAGTTTTAGAATCAAAGCCATAATTCTACCGTATGAAATGCTGTATACTAAAAGTAAAGCGAGGATTCTTCATCATGGGAGGGTACGTGGGGATTGCTAAAAACATCACAAGAAAATGTAGTTTTTATTCTGTGCAGAATTGCAATTTCAATCAGATTTGCAGTATGAATTATTATCATAGTTGCCCAACAGGATGCCTGCATAACGATAAAATATATGTATTTAGCCCAGCTGGCATTGAATATTATCATCAAACTGAAAATACATGGACTGTAATAGAAGTGCCCAGGAGACTTAAAATATTATCTTTCCAGTATTGCATGTCTGTATCTGCTGACCAAATAATGATACTGGGTGGCAAATCATGCAATAAAAATAGCTCAGATATAAAAATATTCAATACTGAATAAGGTATTGTGGATTAGTACCCAGGGATGTTACCTGTAGGCGTGTGCAATTAAAGATCATGGGGTCCTATGCTGGTTAACAATTATATAGCTGTCATGTCCAACATCCAAGCTTCTATATTTCCTCAAGTCATGATCAAAAGAGACGCAGTTCAGCTAGTTCTCGTTGGATTCGGAGGCTGTTTTCTCAATACTCTTATTTGCTCTTGATAATATTTAATAAGGTTTATAATTTAAAAATATAAGTTTCATTTATAACATGACCTAAAGCCAAGAAGCATTAAAGTACCTGCAAAGAGATGATCTTGGAAAAGTAATTGCTAAAGGTTTAGCAAGTGTGTATAGCCATAGACCAGAACGACCCATAAAATATCTGGCAGAATGGTTAAAATCATATTCAAAAACAAAAAAATAACTATCCAAAGTCACACAACTTCAGAAGACAAAATCATAGAGTTTGAGCTTATTTCAAGAGACTAATAAACTAAATCTTCTCAAACAAGAATAATAAAACAATCGCAAGAAAGAAAGCGATAAAAAGATTGAATAATTTAAAAAAATGATTGAAAAGCATGAATATCAATAATAACTGTTGCTTGAGATATTCCCAGAATTTATTTAAAAAAGAACCAACATTACAGGAGCTTATATTGGAGAACTTAATCATCCTCCTAGATAAGTTACGGAATAAGATACCGATGAACTGGCTCATCTGAACACTGGGTCTGAAAAGGTTATCAATTACATTGGGAGCAGTGTTTCACATAAGAATTTAATCAGAGGGAAAATGTTAAAACTCAACCAGGGAGTGACTGGCAAGGTATTTGCATTGAATGAGGAAGATCCAAATCCTCAGGTAGGAGAGGATGGACAGTAGCTCCCCAAGCAACCCAAATAAAAATATATTTACATTCCTAATGTAGTAAAGAATTAGAATATGCACTATTTTAAAATACCCAAATTAGGTGCATATTTAGCAGCTCCTTTAGTTGCCGAGTCATTTCTTGTTTAAAGGATATTTGATTAAGTTCTACAAGAAAAAAAAAAGCGAATGAGCTAGAAGTAACAATTTGATAAGAAAAAAGTTGAAGATTTATAATAACTAAACAAAAATAAATAATAAATTCACAAGAAAATCCATGAAATGAGGTAAAAGCATGTCGATGAAGCCCAAGTGTAGCCTTTGAATAACTAAGTACAAGAAATCGAAAATAAAATAAAAGAGAAATAATCCTAGAGTTATCAATAAGAAGAGTTTGCATTAAACTCTGTGAAAAGGTCTTATGTATTTTGTGTAGACAACCTGGGTAAAGATTAAGAGCTCAACCCAAAGGATATAGAGTTCATATGCTCTTTAGTATAGCATTTTAAAGAGAGCTGGTAGAAAAAATAGAAATAATTGCTGTTCAAGGACATAGAAACGCAAATATCATACCTCCAAAGCTTACCTTTAGCTCCAGCCACAATAAAATAATAATTATAAAAAACATCTCAAATTGATTAATAGAAATTAAAATAATTCCAATAACTCTAAGATGAAAATCTACGCAATTATAAACAGGAAGAGGAATAATTTAATCGTAAAAAACAAGAAATTAAAAACAATATCATGTATTTGGATTCTTTTTTGAAACTCATGTAGTTTAGAGTCGTGAAATTTAAGGATGTTATTCAATCAATCCTGTTTTTCTTAGGCTAGAAAAAATCTAGTATTAATACTCCTCATCGAGCTACTTTAAATTGGAAATCAGTTAAAGAGCAATACATCACCAAAGATGTTTTTAATAAGATTTTAAACTATGTAGTAGAGGGACCTAAGTAAAATACTTTCAATTTTTATAGCAAAACTCCACTTTTACTGACCATATGTAATAATTTCTTTATTTAGTTGATAAGTTTAATGAAGAATAGATATTTGACTATAATGTAGGACTTGGAGGGATCGTTAAATTTATTAAGAAGGCTTTAAAACATAGAATAAGTAATGTTTAGTTGAGAAAAAACCAAAGAGAAATCGAAAGAAAAGAGAGACAGGTTTTAATATAAGAAAATGAGAAACTTGAGGTGCAGAAAGCCGAAGAATTAAAAGAACATAAAAATAACTTAGCACCTGAATAAGTTTAAGGATTTAAATAAGAAGAATGGATATAGAAATTCGATAAATAGCATCCCAAACACGATGTACCACCTGAAATTGTAGACGATATTGATAACGATATGTGATTAGAAATTATTAAATTATTACGATTTATAATCAAAAGATAAATATTGAAAATTCGTCAGATCAAATCTAAAGAGGATGATGACCAACGAGATGATATATCAAAGACGAAAGGATAAGCATAAAAAGAAAATGAAAACTGGTTGTAAAATAATAGAGTGAATTTGACCCCCAAAAATTTAAATTAAAAACATAACAGAATTTTTTATTTTGGAGCCATAATAATATAATTTTAATATGATAGACTAGCAATAGTATTAGGTCGAGAAGATATTAGCAGCAAAGTTCTGCACCAAGACAAGTAAACCATATTTTTAATTTAGATCGAGTGTATTACCTTGTCAAGTGGCTAAATTGGGATTTGACTTCATCTACTTGGGAGCCTGAATAATATCTGAAAAATAGTATAGAGACTCTGGAAGAGTTTAAATCTAATCCAATAAATCATGCTAATCCCTTTAACTGGAGATAATATAAAGAGTTTAGAAAGTTTTGGCGAGAATAAGACACTTAGGCAAAAATTCCAAAAAATAGAGGGAAAAAAAAGAAATAGCCAAAATAAAAAATTTAAAAAATGAATAAAAAAATCACAAAGATCACAAAGATCAATAAGTTCATAAAGATCAATAGTAAAGAGGATGAAAGTTATGAACCTTAAATGTAACGGTAATACACACTTTCACATCAATATCGTCGTTGTCATTCATAAAAAGGTTCATAAAAAATGTCAAGAAGATCAGAGCCAATAAAGACGAAAAGAGTGAAATAAGAAAAAATAGTGCTTAAAACTAATTAAATGATAGAAAAATAGAAGTAGAAATAGAAAGAAACAATGGAAAAAATGTTGACTAAACTCCCAAAAAATCATATTTTACTGGTTTAAACACAAAAATCTTAAAGAAAAAATGAATAGAGCTATTAAATGTGTGATTAGAGATAAAATATACCTCAAAACCTTCAGAAATAAGAAATTAAACAAAAAATAACAGAAAAAAACTCAATTTAGCCAAAGATATAAGAGAAAGATAACAAATATGAAGTATTGAGTAAAAAAATATCTGAGCTCATAAATAATAACGCTGAGTTAATCAGTCAGGTCAGCAATGGGATTGTTAAAGATGTACCTTCATGTAAAAAGAACTAACAATAAGAAATGTAGGATTAGGGTAGATAAATGAATGAATAAGGGATCAAGATGAATATGAAAGAGAATTAAAAATAGCTATAAGGATAAGAAGCTGATGACGAATATTCATAGATTAGTAGCAATCCACGAAATTTAGACGCAAAATATATGAGAAAAACAATAATAATCTATCAGAATCATCAGTAGAGTAGACCAAATAGATGTAAATATAAGATTATAGGAATAAAACGTGATAGCTAAAATATGACAAATGTAACTAATAAGGAACAGCTGAAGTATAAGGTTTTGAACACAGAAACAAATGAGAATTATTGGCAGAACAAATAGTTTATGTTAAAAAATTGTGCAGCATAGTTAATAGAATTCTACTAGGACAACTTAGACTGGAAAAATAAAAATTGATAATCATCCATTTATTAGAATTAATTTTTATTTGGTTATCATATAGCACCTGATGCAGGTTGATTATCATTAAATTGTTCATTAAATAAATAGAATATGAAGTAAAAGATAAAGAATAATTAAAATGATGAAGTCAGAATATATTACAATTACAAGTGGCATTCCCACACAATCCTTATTACTTTTTCTCACCAAAATAGTCCAGATCATTGCACACTGAATAAAACGATGAGTTTGTCATACCATCTTATTATCTTTGTCTTGATTTTAATAGCTGAATTGCATCAAACTATTAATTTGTGCATTTTGGTGGCCAATATTATGTTAGATTTTACAATTTTCCACCATATTTTTTCTACAGTTCTAAGGGGTCTATATGTTTCAAGATCTATTCCTGGTTGTTCGAATCTACGACTACAATCTTTTTTAATGCATGCTCTGGAATAAATGATTTGGCTATATTCCATAGCCACCCAATTCCACTAGCATTGAAGATATAAGTTCTCTATGTATTACCACAATAATATAGACTCATCCTGGTAAAAACATCATACAGATATTTATAGGGAATATCTTTCATATTCATATCAGCTAGATCAAAAATACATACATATTTTTATGCATAGTACGGAACAGTTCTATATCCGAGTACCACTAGCATCAAGAAATAGACTGGATTGTAATTCTGATCTACATTTAATTGATAATCGAATTTATCAGCCCGAATGATGACAATAGGCTTCATATTTCGATCATGGCCGTAGGTGTATATGCACCCATGTTTTAATTTCGATATCGTTTATTTTGATAATGTCGTAACTACTTCATTATCTTGAAAATCTTGAATTTTCTTTAATCTCTCTAAACATTTCTCTATGTTGAAATCTGTCGAGTATAGGTGCTTCAATATTAATTATTCTGAGTAGCTACTTTATCAAATTTGTTACTTTTCATATATGTTGGCTTATCGTACTTTATTCTTAATCTATAGTATCTTCGCTTATTAGTCAGGCAAGTATGGAACTTGATAAAATATAAATCTTTTCTTTTTCCCTCCACTCACTTCCACAAATTGTTGTTATTCTAAAAGTTATTGGACTCTTACATGGAATATTAATCTCGTATATCTATGGTGGAGGTCTCAAATGTGCGAAATTATATATTTACAGCAATCGTTGCAGATTTATTTTGTCTTTTTCTGTCAGCATTCTTATTTTCTTTGCTCTAAATAAAATTTTTTTTTTTAAATTAGAATATAAAAGTTCAAAATAATTTTATAGTACGAATAGAATATACATATCTTTCAAAGATTTTAGTTTTGATTATGTGTGCTGTCAATAGTAAAAATAGATCGTTCTACTTTTCCTGAATAGAAATGATCTCTTCTTAAGCCAATCATCCCATTCTCATAAATTACTCCATCTACATTTTTATTAAAATTCCCAACAAAGCATTTTCTAACCTTAGAGAAAGGTAAGCGATCCTCTGCTTTTTGCATAAACTTTCGAATGCATTCTGTTACACTATTCAAAGGTAATTTAGTACATAACTAAGCGAGAGATTAAGTTTGGCTCATTATATAAAAAGTATAGTCAATAGGTCGATATTTACTACATAGTTAGACTAATCTAGGAGGATGGTTCTCGAGAACTTGAGCCATATAATTTCCCTCAAATTAGATTTTGTGAATCCATTTCCCGAAAGAAGACATTTCAAGTAAGTTTTGAGGAATATTTTGAACCAAAAAGGAAACATTGTATGATAGGAATATGTTTTACAATGCAGTAATCTGGTCAAAATTGTTCACATTTTAAAGAATAAAGTAAACTATCTTCTCTTTATACTTATTGTAGTTCCCTTTTCCTTCAGTAAGTGATGCTTCAAGATCTGAATATGTGTAATCATAATTATTATAGTCAACAAAGACAGCAGGCGCATTAGTTTGAACCTGAAACTATCTAAAAATAGCTCTAAACCGAGAATTATCAAGATTAGTAATATAGTTAATAATATTTTCTTTCTGATTTTCTTTCTCAGTCAGATATGCGAGCAAAGTGCGTTACTATTTAATTAAAGGTCTCATAGGAGTATTCTTGTATAGCTATGAAGATATGTTAAGCATAAGATGAGCAGGCAAAGTTTTAATTTAAAAATGTTGAACTTAATTGACCTTACTTAATGGATATTGTGGTATGACCAATTAATCGACTATTGTAAGTATTAACATTATCATAACTATGCCTGCCATTATTAAAGTTTTGTTAGATTTCATTGACGCGAATAAACACAGTACAACAAGTGTCACAAAACAGAGGGCAGAAGTTATTAAAGTTATCATTTATTTTTTTTTGAATTATTATATAGATTTTACTCTATTTAATATTGGTAATCACAGACTTGACTTTTTCTCGGAATTTATATGATCGATTGGTAAGTAATTCTGACAGTTTGTTTATATTTTATTATTTATACATTTTTATAATAAAATAGCTCAGTTAAAAACTGCAATAGCACTCAATAATGGATTAAGCATTGTCATAATAGTTTCATCCAAACCGCCTTTAAGATATGGTCTAAACTTAATATTCCAAATTCCTCAAACGACATAAAAATCGTAACAATAGACGTTTACATTTTATTGGTTGGATGCTCGCATTTCTCATAACTATTCGAGCAATTTTTGTATGGGAGCTTGGTGATATACTATATACTATCCCATTAATAGTGGTATTTACGTTTTGTGGGCATTATTTCTGTGAAGGAGACTATATGAACTGCCAAGATCCTATGGGAAGTTGTAAAGGGCATATTTAAATGATAAAATAAATTGTCACTCAAAAAAGGGATTTCTGAAACTATTTATGATATTTTATCTTTTGATTTATTTTTAATTTATTGAATAAATATTTATTTATCGTTAATTTTACAGAGGGAAATTGGCCTTTTTATGCAAATTTTTTAATGTCTCCTTATAAAAATTTAAATATAAATCTATGGAGCCAGCCATACAACCATCAATTCAAAGAAAATATCGTGAAAAGCCTTTAAGACTCAAATCATTACTCACAAAGAGTCGAAATGGCAAAAAATTCTTGAATATGGGAATTCAAAAAATTACAACTAAACTTTTATCTCTCGAATTAGATCAACCTCTTCTCATGAAAGAAGTAGCTGAGATTATCCACCGAAGTTTTAGGAAATAATTTCCAGATAAATTATTTTCAGACAAAACAATTCAGAAAAGACTTTATGATGCTGTCTTAGTTTTAAGAGAAGTGAATATAGTGTACTTATAAAGAAAACGACTTCGAATTATACCTTAAAAAGTGGAAGGCCTTTCAGATTTGGTTGAAATGATGAATGAGCTAGCTAAAAAGAAACGAAGTTTGGAGTAAAAAAAGTAAGAATATAAAAAACTTCGTTGCGTTAAAGAGCTATTCAATACATTGGAAGAAAGAAACAAGAAAAACCCTGAACTTTCCAAGAATAAAGTCGATATTGCAAATTTAGTAGGTGTGATTGTGAAAAAATAAAATATTGGCTCAACTGCAATGTAATAAGAAATTTAATCCATTCCCATTAAATTAGAATAACAAATTTCTGATGAGCTATCTGAAGAAAAAGAAAACATGGCTGAGAACGAAATTTACAATTAATCAGAAGAGGAAGAGGAAGAGAATGAAAATGAGAATAAGCATGAGAATGAGAATGAGCATGAGCCTCACAAAGCATTTAACTTAGGATGGATTCGTAAGCCTCAATTCAACTTTGTAATGAACAATGAATATGTTTTTAACAATTGCTAAAAGATCATTTCAAACATATAGCTAATTTACCTGTTACTCTTTGGAAAAAAATAAATGTGACCTCCAATTATTGATTATAAACGAATGATTTAATTATTATCAATTTACTATTAGTAATAATTAAATCTATAAAAAATTGAAAATAATTACAACTTTTAATAAGCATCAATTCAATTCAAGATTTTTGTTCTGTTGATGATTAGATAGCTTAAGTTGATCTGAATCCTCCTCTTTATGTTTCTACTTCTTCGTTAAAGTCCATAACTTTCTCGAATTTCTCAACTTTGGGCTCATCTTTTTTCAGTTCAGATGCAAATTCGTAGATAACTGTGAAGAAGACGGCAAATACTCCTGCCATTTGAACTGCAGTTGTCTTATGATGATAAAATACGATACTAATAAATATTGTGAGAATCTTCCTAGTAGTGATAACAAAGGGTACAATGTGTTGCTTGAACTGTTTTATCATTCGATAAACAAAGAATTGACCCGCACAGCTGAACAAAGATATCACAAATAGATGTAATGCAAACATTGGATGGTAGAAGGTATAAACAAATGCTCTGACTGCTGAGAACGATCCAATCATGGAAGTAAGACTTATAATTGCCACCCATTTGTTAATTTGTTCCATCATTTAAGTAGGTTCTGGTTTGAACTTAGATTTTATTTATGCTTGGAAATCAGGTAAGAAACCGTCTGCTAATAATGAAATTACCAGTAGAACAATACCTATCACTTAAGATTATTTTGATCTATCTTCTTGCTCAGGATCAAAATAACTAAAGAAAAATATACCGATCGATATGATAATACCAATAACAATTTTTTTGGCCCCTAGATTGAGATTCTTTTCTTTTACACGTGTGCAACATATAGCAACGAGCAAAACAGAAAGCAAATTGCATGATTTAAATGCCATAACTATTGGGAAACTTGTTTTAGCAACTGCCCAAGTGTAGGTAATGGTTGATGTAAAAACTAGTGCTCCACATATTGCTGAATTTTTCTATGGGATTTATGATTTTTTCTCCAGACCTCTGTTATAGATATTTCCAATAATCCAAGTGACAAGGCATGGGACCATAACCAAGATAGCCTTATCAGCTAATACCTCTTTCTAGCCTGTTAAAAAATTTTAATAGGGCAACACAATCCTAAATAAGATGATAAATTTACAAATATTCGTGCAAAATCCCAGCCAAGCAATACATGGAGAAGAGACCTATCACACCGGTGACAAGATTCACCAACTGAGTTTTATCAATATTCATCCTCAGATAATTTTGTATTATTAATTTATTTAATTAAATTAATGAGAAATTAATAATTTAAAGATGAAAGAAT
>ERZ724506.849-NODE-849-length-10758-cov-7.918995_pt1 | contig 10758 bp, 1 predicted proteins | sample MGYA00376039_ERZ724506 | MGnify/ENA primary metagenome ERZ724506 (study PRJEB28724, sample SAMN07190887) | wastewater metagenome | isolation source: effluent of sewage treatment plant in Hong Hong | place: USA: Christiansburg, Virginia | collected 2016-03-01 ... | reverse complement strand
TTATCTATAAGATTTTTGTTTTTTAGCTCTTGCACCTCTTCCACCAGCATGTTTTGGTTCACATCTTCTAAGGTCTGGTACTAGAAGAGATCTATCATACTATAAGAGAATCTCTTTGATCTCTCTTTTGCTTTACTCATCTCTGAATTTCTAATGGAAGGCAACTAAGGCTCTGCATAAAGCAAGTCTAATGGCATATATCTAAGCTACATAACCACCTCCTTATACTCTGATTCTAATATCCAAGTCTGCAAATCTCTCTTTACCTAAGATCAATATTGGCTCAATGACTTTTACTCTTAAGGCCTCAGGCTCAACAAGAGCTAATGGTTTTCCATTGACTCTAACTGTACCGTTTCCAGCTGAGCATTAAGCAACAGCCATGGCATTCTTTTTCTTACCGAATGTCTACACAGTCTCTTTAGTGTTCATGATTTATAGTTTATAAATTAATATTTTTTTCTAATTATTAAATATAAGCAAATATTAAATTAATCCAATTGCTCAAATTTATTCTCTAAATTCTGTGCTAATTCCTAACAATTAAGTTTGTGTTCCTAATAATGTTCCTTTTGACAACTTTTAGAACAATAATATACTCATCTGCATCAACTACATTTTTTACTAGTGATTGACTTACATACACTACATTTAGTTTTTTATACTGAATCATTGTACTATTGAAACTAATCTATCATTTCCTCTGACAATTCAATTAGTTGTTCTCTTTCTTATTCATTCATAGGTTTTAAAAAATAATCTATAATACATTACTTGTTATTAAGAAGATCTAATTATAGTTTTATCTGCTTTTCTAATTATGGTAGGTTTTAAATGATATAGGGATTTTATGTAAAGTTAACTTGAACTTATTAAATGGATAAATATTCTATTTACTATCTTAAGTTTGTTAAGACAGGTATTTAATCTATTAATTAATCGGATAAATGTTTCTTTAGTTTTAAAATAGCATTTTTTCAATAAGAATTTATTTCATACATTTAAGAACTTCTTTTAGTAAACAGTATGTTATATATAGTAATCCATAACTGCCCTTAGATTTTGTGGACAGAATTAAACTCTCTCTAAATGCAAATATTATAATCATTTTATTCAAGTAGATAGTAATTCTTTTCAGTCTACTATCTCCATATTTATTTTTCAATTAACTCAATAACAAGCATAAGAAAATCTTTTTCGTTGACAATATAAAATAAAGTACTTAGTGATATTTCATTTAAATAATCCGTAAAATATCTTAAAATATTTATTGAGCTTATGCATAATTCTAATTAAGATTTTAATTAATATTTGTAGCCTTCGTCCTAAATAAATCTCTATTTGTTTAAAGTATTTATTAATAGTAGGTGTTTATACACTATTTCCATAATATCAATTTAATAACTTTCATAACTTTCGATTGTTTGTAAATGAAAAGAACCTATATCTATTATACTCCATAGTAGTTATTAGCATTAGTTAATTGCATATAATTTACTTTAGTCTATTTGATGTTCTTTTTGATAATTTTTTAACATGTCACTTATTTCATTGAGTGACAAATAGTCTTAGAGAAATTATAAAAATGTTTAATTATAAGATAAATCATTAACTATTAGTTTATCTTGTTAAATTTAAACTAAGGAATTCAACTATTTATTTAATCTAAAGAGCTACAATGTTTATTTAACTAAAAAACTCTACTTAAATGTTTCTAAATTTATTTTTTTGAATTCTATTTTGTTTAATTTATTATATGATTTATTAGACATTATTAAATTATTTAAGTTTATTTTTTTGATGATTATATACTACTTTTAATGGATTTATTTGTTTCTTTTAATGCGTATTTTCCTCAACTGTTTAGTAGTTTTATTTTGATAAAATTTCCAAATTAACAGATTATCTTTTGTCCATAAAATTTATTTTTATATTAGATCAATTATCTATCCCAACATTCCTTGTTTAATTTAGTATAATATTATTACTAACATTTGTTGAGAATTCCTTGTGAATTTGATCGAAATCCTTAAAAGTACTTTATCACATATAATGAGAAGGTCTTTTCTCGTTATAAGTGTTACTTGAATAATCATTATATCTTAGCGAATCAAAAAATCCTTTGAAAGAAAGTAAGTAATTTTTATTCTAAAATATTTAGTTTTACAATAATTGATTTGTTATATAATTTAAGCTTGTTAAATTAATTTTTTAATTCTAATATTAATTATTAGAAATGTTTTAGTCTTTTTTTTCTTCGTTAGATGTTTTGGATTTTAAGTTAAATTTTGGATAATGCATAAAAAAATCTTAATTATTTTCTATTTATAATAATATGTAATTTAACATTTATCTTTGATGATCATAGAGTCATCTTACTGAATGTTTTTAATTTGACTATAGAAAAAATGGATTGTTTTTTATTTTAAATTTTGATGCATAAAGATTTTGTATTTAAGTAAATCGTTCCATGGGGACTATCTCATCTATGTTTGAATACAAAACTGAGCATTTTATATTTATGAATTTTACTAGATAATTATTTTAATTTTCGTTTAAATTTATTTGTATTTTTTCTTGAAACCAATTAATTAAATATTTAAAAACAAATCCAATAAGAAATGAAGGAATAATTGGCAAAAAGTTTTTAGCATTATCATAGATAAAATCTTTAAAACTACTATAAGGAGAGTCTAAAACTATTCCTTGTATTTGAAACCCAATATTCTAAAACTCTTTATGCTATAGCTTAGATTTTTGCAGATTTCTTAAATAAAAAGATTCTATATATTATTCAATAAAGCTATTGTACTAAATAGGATAATTGACATTATTATTTAAATTTGTTAATTTATTTTCATAATTATTGTTAAATAAATTCTAAGCTATTTTAAAGTTTAAAAATGTACCTGATGATTAAACTAAATTGAAACAGCATTACAATACAGCGTTACAACCTATACTCCTTCCCCATAAAATAATTTTTGCATATTAAAACTTTATAACATTAAATAGTATCATATATAATAAATCGATTGATTCTTTATAACCGAAAGTTATAGGAGTTTTAGATGAAATTCCAGCTCCTCGAGAGTCATATATCAATAAATCAATATTATTTTCTTAGCAAATAGGGATTACGTCACAACCCTCATATTTATTTGATCCATAAGAATGAGAATATATTATTATTTATCTTTGTTCGTTTTGAACTTGTTAGTTTTAAAATAAAATACATTACAAAGTCTCTCCATCGAAAGTGTTTAATTGAAAATCTTTAAATTTTAAATTTTTATACTTTAATAAATAACATCAAAGAGTTGAGTTATTGTCTGTTTTTGGTGGATATAGTATTTACTCTAGTAAAGAATTTATTTTATTCATTATAAATTATTAAAATATTCTAAGTCTCTTAAAAATGATTAAATTAGATTTATAAATATTTAAAATATTATAAATTAAAATAATAAATGTACATGAATAAGAGTATTTCAAACGACTATTGACAAATTAAAATAAATTCATAGTATAATTCATAACAAGAGTCTTCGGAATATAGTAAATAGTTTCCTGATGAAAATGATTTTGAATCTAATGAAATTTTTTCTAGAGCTGTTCCTTATGAAACCAAACCATACAACATGAATCACAAAAAGATTGATGTTAACTATCAATAATAGACTAGAAGAAATTTAACTTAATATTAATAAAACAATTTCAAAAATAATTAGGAATAGGTTCTGGGTCCAGCAAATGATTAATCTAATTCGTTTTTGTAATACATTTAAGGTATGCCCAATGAAGAGGACCAGATAAACTTTATCAAAGATGTTTTATGAGTAATTTTCAACTTCTATGCCAATATGTTCAGCTGAAATACAAAAAAAGGTATTACTTTGAAGTAAACTTAAATAATGTGTAGTGATTGTAAAATATTCTAAGTGGGTTTGAACGAAGCAAGAGTAGACTTAATCTTTATCGAGTAAACAAAAAACAGCGAAATACTTACTTTTAAAGATTTTCCATAATTCTTAAATAAAATTGCTAGTGAAAAAAATAAAAGCCAATCTCCTGATGAGGATTTTCTTTGACTACTTGATAATAATATTTACCCCATTTATTTAAAACTTATGAATCAAACTAATATACCTTTGATATGAAAAATAATTATTGAAGAGATTAATTTTACGACTATTCTTTTGATTAATCTAAAAAAAAATATTCTTTTTGATTTATACAGTTATTATTTTTCACATGAGATCATACTCTAAAATAAATTCTCAGTTGATTAGATTTATTCTATGTCTAAATAAAAAGTTACAGATTTTGCTAAGAATTTTTAGGTTACACAATAATTGATAGATCACTCCACTCTTTGTGATTTCTATTTATAAATTATGCATTATAAAGATGAAGAACTAATTGAGAGTCAGTTTGAAAACCTTAATAAAGCTATAGAAAATGATAAAGGTCGTGTTTTTACTTTTCTTTGTTTCATTATATTTTTATATAAGATTTCGATCTACATATATTCTGAGGAAAAGTAAAAATAAAAAAACATGTAAATAATTAAACTTAAAAATGATGAGAGATTTTATCTTTTTCTTGAATGATTAGAAATATCAGAGGGTTTTCGACTGTTAAAATAGGCTATTGGCATAGGAAGCAGTTAGACTTTACTTTTATCTAAAGAGGAGCTATTTGAGATTCATTCAGAAATAAAAGAACTACCTAATTTTGTTCCTTTTTTTAACAGTGATAATCATAAATTGATAATATAATTTATGAATGAATAGTTTTGGAAAAAAGAAAAAGAGGGAATTTTATTGCCTAATTAATTACAAAGATCTTTGACGAAATCTAAAACATTTGAATCAAACATATAAAATAATTTTGCACAACTATTAAAAAGCCATTCATAGGACTTGCAACTATTGTTTGAGTTGTATACGACTAATATTAATGACTAATAAAAGTATCTTACATACCCATAACTTTGCTAAATTTTAAAAGATTTAAACATACTAGACAAAATAACTTAATGAAATTGCTAATATTAAAAACTAAATGAGGAACAAGTAAAATAAAAATTTAAATTATATTCCAAAGCTATTTCATTTAAAAACTATTAGTCCTAATAAGGAATCGATTTCAAAGCTTTTTTAGAATTCATTTCTTCAATTCTAAGTATTTTATATTGTAATTTGGACAAATAAGAGATTATTTAAGCATTTATGAATAGCGCTGGATAGGTTTACCGATTAAAAACACAAAAAAAAGTTAGATCTATAACTCCTGTTAATAAAACAATTTAAAAAGATAACACAACTTAATAGATATAAAATCATTATAACTAATATATGTAAGATTAAAAAGTTTTAGAAATTCTAAATCATACTTAATCTTTTATGTTTTAACGATTTTTAATATATACATAAGGATCAAAATTTATGCAATAAGAACAATTTCTTTTATTTTATAAAGATTACGAAGTATTTCCTGCTTTAATAACCATATAAAAAATGTAAGACATATTTATATTTCTAGCTGATATTACTAGCAAAAACTTACCTAAAGAATGAAAAACATAAGAATAAAATATAGATTAATATTTTTTTAATCATTCTTTGGTTTTAGTATCTGATTCTTTGAAAATCAAGACTAACAATTAAAACTAAGATTATGTTAAACTTTTAACTTTATTAAGAAAAATAAAAGATAGTAAATAAGAAAAAGAACTTAAACCTAATTGATTTTCAAATGCATAAAGCTAAAAGTTAAAAAAAATAACAGCTATAACTAAAACTTAATAATTTTATTCACTATGTTTATTTGATTATATTTTCAAGATACTTCATTTATAAATCTTATGTTTCTATTAAAATACTCTTAAGAATTTAATCTAGAATATCTTCCACCAATTGAAAAACAAGATTAACAAACTCTTAAGTCAAATAGTTTTTTTGTTAATTATATTGCAAGCTTTGTTTTTAATTGTCTATTATCTGTATTTATATTTAATATGTCAAATCAATTTTAATTGCTTATATTTTATAGTATTCTATATTTGTTATATTTTCTAAAGAATTATTATTGTTTTATAATTTTTTATTAATTTATTCTAAAACTTGCTAAGATTATTCAGTCATAATTATATAATCTTAAATTTTATTTAGGTCATTGACAAAGCAGTAGTATTATTGTTTTTTATTTTTTATTTATTCTAACTAATTTAATCTTTTGATTTCATCGATTAAAATATCATCAATCAATAAGTCTATTATTTTATTCTATTATTTTATAATAATTTAACCTGTCATCTAATTTAAAATACCTTTTTAGTTTTAATTTTTATTTTAATCCTCCTATTAATTTAAAAATTTTATTTAAACGATATCTTTAATTTAATTTAAATATTAATTTATTTTTTGGGTTTAATTTAAACTATCATCTTTATGATTAAATCTTTAAATTTACTTATTATTTTATTTGCAATTTGATTATCTTTCAGTTTAATTTGCAATGGGATTATTAAATTTTTATGCTTATTTATTTTCTTTAATCTTTTATCTTTATTAAAAATATTTTAATTTATTCTTTTTTTCTGTTTATTCTTTTTATTTTTATTTATACTTTTAATTAATTTAGTGAATGGATGATTTTTAGGGTTTTAAAGTTAAATTTTATGAAAATAATTTTAGTTTAGAGATACTATCATCCCATTATTAAGGCTCGGTTTTTTTATTTAATTGATCTTTTATTATGTTTTAATTATGTAGTTATCTTGCTTCTTATGCTTTCGTATTCTATATCTTTAATGTTTTTATTTATTATGAATATAATTAAGTTCATTTTTTCTATAAACTAATTGATCATTCATGAACTTAGTTACTTATTAATCATAATTACTTTTTTAGTTGCTATTATATTATGCTTAGTTGTGTTTAGTCAGTAATCATTATAAAATTTATATTTAAAAGATTTAATTAAAGTAGCTTTCCAATTTGAGAAGTTTTTAGTATTTTCATTAATTGCCATTTGATATCTAACCTATATCAAAATCCTCCAAGTAGCTATATAATTCAAAGATTTCTGGATTTTTTTCTTCGAATTATTTTTGTTCATTTGTTTTGATAGTTTTCATGTTTTATATTATGTTTACAAATTCAATTAGTTTATAATATAGATCTCGGCTTTTATCTATTAGTTTTTCATCTATTAAAAAATATAAAAACTAAATTAATTCTCTTTCTTCTTTTTCTTATATTTGTAATTTATTTAGAGATTCTACCAACCATTCTTCCTCAAATTATGAGTTTTGCTTATATTTTCATGAACTAAGATTTTTTGGTCGTTTTTATTTTTAATAACCAAATTAAGACAGTCCGCTTAAAACAGATATCTGTGATTCTGATTCTGAATATTAGGTTGAGGATATTTCAGACATCATAGTCATATTTTCGTTAAATATACCACAAGCTTTTTAATATTTTTTCTAATGCTAAATGATATCTAATCTCTACTTCCAAAAACTCATGTTTTATATTTTATGTTATATTTCGTTGTATATTAGATCGTAAGATAAAAGTATATTTTCTTTTATTTATTTTTTATCTTAATCTTGGAAAAACTAATATTTTTTAAAGTAAATTTATCGAGCTTTTTTGAATTTTCTTGCTTACATATAATTCTCAATTGATCTAGAATAATTCTAAATCTTGTAATATATATTTGCTACTTGTTTAAAAGCTTTGTGTTTTTCAAGAGATTTTAATATAGGCTATGAAAATGAAATTAATTCTTCTTTAGTTAAATTTTGTTTTTTTATTAGATTATATCCTAGTTCAAAGTCTAATATTTTTTACGCACAGATTAATGATTCTTTAATTTAACTTATATAATTTTTTAATTATTCTAAAGCAAGTTTATATTCTTTTTATTGCATTAAATCCATGCCATATTTTATTTGTATTTAAGAAAAGAATTTTGGATGATTTTTATAATATTATAGTCCTAATAGATATAAGCCTCTTTCGTTTATTAGTTTAATACCTTCATCTTATTATCATTAATCTCCAACCGAAAGTAACTAAATTGCTTCTGAATAATTTTTTAAGTGTACACAGATATAGACCTTGAAATCTATTTCATTTTAAATAGAATTTAATGTGTTTATAAAACTAAGGTAATCTTTAGGATCCATTTATGTGAATTCGGCAATCATTTTTGCTAATTCTAAATCATAACACTACAGAGCATATTTATATAAATCAGAACCATTAACAAGCCAGCAAAAATACTCTAAATTTTCTTTATAAGATCTTTTTCGTTTAACATATTATATTTAGTCATGTGGAGCTTATGTTTCCACAGTAATTTACTAATCGCTTATTTTTTAATTCTTTATAAATAATAATCCATCCATTAACCTTTGTTAGCTAAATCTTGAATATAATAACAATATAATTTTACAGTAAAACATTAAATCTTATTATAAAGCGTATTATAATAGATAGTCTAGTATAAAATCAAGTTTATTTATATTATTTATTATTTTAATTTAACTATTTCTAATTTCTTCACATTCTTTCTGATTTAAAACGTAAAAAAGTTCTTCACAAAATTTATCAGATATATTTATTATGAATTATTCTAGTAACTTTTCATTAAATTTTTAAATAATATTTTATTAAGTAAATTCATTAATAAATTATTCTAAATTAATATCAATAAGTAAAGAAACGTTTAATTTATGTTTTCAAGCGAGCAAATAACCCTAAAGATAATCTTTTTAATCTATATAAATTTTAATTTATTCTATTAGTAAAATTTTGTGATGAAAACTTTCTAAATTTCCTCTTTAATGAATTAATAAAACTCTTGTATCAAAAACATAAACTATTTTAGAGTTTTTTTCTATATATCTTAATTATAGATCTTCTTTTGTGATTTATTTAAAATCAATTTAAAAACTTTATTATTGTTATACATTAAATTTTTTATAGCAGATTAATATATCATAGGGTAGAGTAGAAATAACAGTTATAAATAAATATTATTTATAAATTTAAAAAGAAGAGACATTTTAGCAAATTAATTTGTCATTTAAACAAAGGTTAAGATCCTCTGTTAGATAAATTACTTCGAAAGCTTGTGTACATTTATTTAAAGAAAAAATCTACGCTTATTTTATATTCTAATTCTTGTTGTTTAGCTCAAACTGTTCATTTAATTCATATGTATTTTCTTATAATAAGCAAAGTATTTAATTATTAAAAAAAAACATTATTTGTTTATCATATTTATCGATTAATTGTATAGAACAATAATCTTAGGCCAATTTAATAGTTTAGTGGCTACTATATTAAATCATATGACATATGTTATATTTAATCATTAAGATTTATAATTTTGAATTCTGTTATTATTTTCAATAAACAATAAAAATAATTAACTCTTTAGCTTATGTATGTACATATATTTTTTCTATAAAATTTTGTTTAATTTCTTATTAATAAAATTCGTTTTATAAGTTTAGTTATAAAATTTATTAATTATCAAGTTAATATAAACTAATTTAATATTTATTATCTATAAAACATAATAAATTCTCATTTACACAGACTTATAATATGTCTTAATCATTATAGATTTAGATTTAGAACTATGATAAAGGTGGAGGAATCATTATTTGGCTATAATTTGTTATTTTAATTTGTCAGTTTTTATATGAAATTATATAATTTTATTAATCTTAAAACATATTATTATCTAAATTATTAATAACTCCAAAGTTAAGTTAGTATGAATATAGAAAATAAGATTCATTTAAAATGTATATATTAGAATCAATCCCAAATATTTATATAATATTGCTGGAAAAATTAATTTAATTTAAAAACTCCCACGAACCATTATTTCATTAATAAAACTATATAGAATTGTTTTTTCCATCTGAAATATGTAAATAAATTAAATCATTAAATAATAGCGAATCTATTTTTATTATTTAGTATTAATCATTGATAATTATTGGATTAAAATGGGAGTAATATAAACCATTGTATTCGAACATCTATACTTATTAAATATTTTCTATAAGCCTAACCGTTAAGAAAAAACTATTATCTTTAAGACAACAAAGGTGACTTTAAATGTTTTAATTGAAGTTCTCAAAACAATTTGTAACTAATGGATAATTTTTATCATACAATGAGGGAGAATTAATTTACTGTAGCTGAAGATTAAATGTCTTAATTTAAACACCTTTTTATGTTTTTATTAATAGAATAATATATTTATCATCATCTCTGAATTTAGAAATAATTTAAATTAATTAATCATCGGTGTCTACATTAAATTTGTTTTATGCTATTATTTTTTTACAATCTTTAATTAGATAAAAAATACCTTCTTTATCAATAACAAATTAGTAATCTTTTTATTAAGAAAATGAACAATTTAACAATCTAGATTAATCAATTAGTTTAGAATATTATTATTATTTTGTTTTTGAGTTTATCGTAATTACATTACTATCTTTTAAAATGATATAATAATTAAAATTATTATTGCTGTAATCAAATTCTAAAATATCTTTAATTTCTATTTATTAATTTAATTTAATTTCATCGATATTTTTTTCTTGCTATGAAAATTCCGTAAAACTATGAACAATAATTTTTAAGTTTTAAATTTCAATTAATTATTTTTTCTAAACCACTATTAAAAAAAAACTACTAGCCTCTTCTACTTTAA
>ERZ724506.848-NODE-848-length-10760-cov-4.444185_pt1 | contig 10760 bp, 4 predicted proteins | sample MGYA00376039_ERZ724506 | MGnify/ENA primary metagenome ERZ724506 (study PRJEB28724, sample SAMN07190887) | wastewater metagenome | isolation source: effluent of sewage treatment plant in Hong Hong | place: USA: Christiansburg, Virginia | collected 2016-03-01 ... | reverse complement strand
CGATCTCTTTTTCTTTAATTTAATTATACTTCAGTTTTATATACATTTTTTGTTAATCAAAATTTTTATCTAATTCTGGTAGAAATAAATAGGCTCAGTCAGATTTATAAGATTAAATCAACAATGGAATTCCTGATGAGAAATGTTGATATTTTTTTATTCTTTTATCCTAAGTTTGAAATAAAATAAAAAATGGCTACTAAAATATTCAGTTCTCTTGATTAGCTAGCATAATTTAATTAATTTTTGATTTAAATTAATTTAATTATGAACTCAATCAATAATTGACTATCAATAAAGTAATATGACCCTAATGTTTTAAAATTTCGGAAGAACATGCATATATTTGGCAAGATACTTGATAATCAGGATAGTTATAGTAAAAAATGATATAAAGCTCTAAGATAGTCGAGATAACGAAATTTTTATGTCTGCAAGAAATGAAACTATGATGAAGTTGAAGAGAAAGGAAAAATAATATTTGCTAAAATGAGTATATATTAAATTCATGATAAATTAAAAAAAAATATGACAAAAAATATATAAACTTAATAAATCTCTGATTTAAATATTGAAAATGATTGATTTTATATAACTTAAATATCCTTAGCGTAGGATATAATATTTAATATAATATATACATGAGGATATCTATATTACAAATCATAACGATTAGCATATCGATGCTACTTGCCTCCAGCACCCTTTACTCAGTATCTTCTAATTATACTGTCACTTTCTAGAGATCCTACGATTAATTAGCCTACGCTACTTATGAGGAAACTATTTATGAAAAAGGTTGGAATTATTTGCATATCTACGCCAACCCGAGAGTGAGCTTGCGAGATCAGCATCGAGGTGCGGGTTTTATTTAGGGATATGTTAGCTATAGAGAAATCTTCTCAGCTTATCAAAATCTTTGTGGATCTCTCATTAAAGGATAACAATTGTCGGTGAAAGCTCAAGATTTCATTGACCAGCAACTCGATTTCCTAGATTAAATGGTATAAACTCACCCTCGTGATATTTACTGGGAGTACGCAGGAGGTAATTAATTCTCATAACTCAGCTTACCTCGAGCAACTTAGGTACATGTATCGAGGCTATTTGACCAGAATCAATTTATAAAAATCTTTAAATATGTATATTGGCTTTAGTCAGTTCTACTATTTGACAAATGTTGGCGATTTGTAGGACCTTATCCCAGCTTTTCATGATCCCTCTCAAATGCAAGGTCATATTCAAACCCAAACTGAATAAAAGGGAGGAAATTGCAATGCATATGTAAAAATGATAAATGGAAAACTATACATAGCACAAAGTACTCACAACATTTATCAATTCCTGTTAAGAATATTTAAGACTTATCATTTCCCATCAAGAGATTAGAAAGTAGGCTCATCTTGGTTTTCTTTCAGTTCAAGACCAGGCGATATCATATCAAAAGACGATTTTTACGTGACCCAATCAGGTTTAATAGTCATGTAAACATCTTTTAGCAATCAAAATAGTGATAACTATAAAGATTTATCACCTAGAACTGTCCCTTGTTGGCTTCGAGCAACAATCGCTGTTAATCTAGCTAAAAATGCTTCCCAATGGGCTGACTACTTCCTACGAGAGCGAAGTGGCACACATAACAATCAATGGATTATTGTTGATCCATCCAAAATTAATCAACTCAAATAAGTTGTTACTTTTATTGAGGAAGCATTTTCGATATTTGAAGTCATAGATATGACCCCAATGTTGCAACAAAAAGGCTTTGTTGGATCATATAATGTTCCTTATTCTCAAAGGATATATAAGAAACTTGGCTATGAAAAATGTAAATAATTTATAATGTAGACCCCTATACTTACGATACTGATCCACGAGCAGGTGAGTTGAGTAGATATGACAAAATAATAAACAATGTTTAAGATATGAAAAAGTGGCTGATCAATAATTAAAACAGCGATCCAAAAGTTGGTCTCGCACCTCGCTACGATTTAGACCCAACAAACCCCTCAACATTCGGTTTGACTGACTGCAAAATTATAACACCCGAGACATTATCCAGCAATTATATCTGGGCAATATCAGGCCCATCAACGAGCAATGGAAAATACCCAGCTTTTGATTGGAATAACTTGCCAAATAGCCCACATTATAGACTGCCCAGGAAATGGAATTTTACATGGGAAAAATACCCAATATTAGATGTCGAATACATTCAAAAATAATAGATAAAAATGTAAGTAATTTGATATAAGAACTGAGAATATAAATATTTGTGAAATATAAATTGAATGATTATATAAATATATTGAGTTATGAGCAAAAACCAAGTCAACTATAATAGAAAATTCCCCGACCACCGAATCCCTCACGATTTCAGACTATATTAAGCTGTCAAATCTTCACCTATTGAGAGATTTAAAGTAAATGGCATCTAAAAATAGCTTGCGAGAAATGGATTCTTTTCTGGTTTTTCCAGGTACCCTCAAATATACTTAATGGTGGGCACACTGTTCCTGTTAGGCGCTTACACTTTTCCAAAAGCTTTCAACAGAACAACAGAAGATTATGTTGCATATACAAGAATCGATAAAACAGGAAACAAGTAATTAATGTAGATAATAAAGGTGGGGAATGCTTTCTGAAAACCCAGAATTCGGTCGATTTGACTTCATCCATAACAGATTCGAAAACGAGAAGAAAGGAATCAAAGATTGGGCTGATTAAAACTGATGGATCAATAATAGACAAATTGTCAATATTTTTATTAACTCAACATCATAACGTAAATTTCATAATTTTTCACCTAATAATTGCCAATTCTCCAAAGATTTATATAATTTATATTTTTTATTCATAAACGTTATGGATATTTTTAACAGCAATTCTAACAACGGTTACAACAGTAAACCCAAATAACACGAACCAGCCATTCCACTTATATGTATCTATATCCTTATCAAGTAAGAGAACGAAAGAAGTTATTGAAAACTTATAATTCGCAGGAGGGCTCAGACTACCAAAAGAATACTAAGAGAAATATACCTTAAAAATAGTAAAAAGCATCAATAATAAAAAAAAAATAACTCAGTGCAGACACTTCTGCGAATGTTGACATGTCAAAGAATAAAAATTATTTTCCCAATAAGAATAGAACAAGTGAATCTACAGCGCATCACAGTCCCTATTAGTTGAATTTTCAAAAGCAAATGCAGGGGTAATAGATTCGGCATCATCTAGATGAAAATTTACAACACATATACAAATTTCTCAATTAGCGGAACCTTTCCCTGAATCGTGTGAATAATAAGATTTATAATAGCGATAAATTGCGAGGTCCTAAATTAGAGCAAAAATTAGTTCATCAATATATTCGATTAATTTACAATGATTATTAATTGCCTGATCCACTGCCTGAATTTTAATCTTTATCTTCGCGTTAGAGCTATCGAAAAAAAGATATGAAAACTTAATGCCTGGATTAGACAATGAGAGGTTCAATAAAAGGAGGGATGAAAAATATGAATAAGAAAGCCCTTAAATTGAAATAGATGTTTCAGACTGAGCTACTTTCCTCTCTTGAGATGCCTAAAAAACTTATCTCAATTATCAACAGCTTAAAAGTCAATTTAGATAAACAAGAAAATTCAAGTATTTTATCCAATAACTCTTTAAATCAAACGAATTACATTAAATAAGTATACCGTTACTGCTTTGTTTGTGAATGTCCAGTCCTTGAGGCTAATATCGAAATACATGAAAAATAAAAATGTCCTTAATTTTTTCATTTGTATGAGATGAGTCTTGATTAACTCAGAAAATCTCTGGTAAAAAAAATTCTAAGAATACAGAAGTAGACTTAATAATTATATGAATTCATATTTGATGAGGAAAAATCATCAAGGTTTACTAAATTTCAACAGCTAAAAATGGAAACAAAAGTATATCTGCTAAGTATAAAAAAATAAATTAATTCAAAAAAACTTCTGTAATAAGGGTAATGCCTATCATTTTCTTATGAAATGAAATAAAAATACGAAAATTTGATGAAATGTTTCTAATAAAACTATTTTTCAGTTTACTAAAATATAAAAAAACTCCAGTGGTTTATACTCATGCTGAAAGAACTTGACCAAAAATATTACTATTAATCATTTAAAAATGTAAAGAATAAACAAAACCCTGATTTGTTTTCTACTTTGTCTTCTTAGTATCCAATGAGAAGATTTTCTTTAAATAGTCGATGAACTGTTCAAAGAATAATTTATATTGTATTTTTTATTTATTTTAGATTTTTAGAAACCGATAATAATTAGAATCTTTGCTTATACTATTAATTTGAAGTTTAAGATATTCTCTTATCATTTATCTAGCATTTAATATTTCTAAAGTTGTTTCTGAATTAATGTTTACGATCTCATTGAGTTAGATATTTTTAGTTTAATATTTAAACAAATATTTATATAATAAGTATGAACTCAGAACCTGAGCCCTAAGCAAACACTAAATAAAATTTCGACGATCCTTTCCTAGACTCAAAATTATTTAATTAAGCACTCTCTAAGCCTACCTCGCACTATATCCAGTCCAAACTCTTATCAATGCCCAAGAAAGAGGCTCAAGATTTAAAAAAGCTCGACTTAAGGCATATGTGCGATGATGTTGTGAATGAGTTATAGAAAATATAAAAGTAAGCTGCTTATGACTATATAAAAGTCAGCGAAGAACTTGAGCAATTAGGTTCCTAGCTCTCACTTGCAGATGGCATAATGGCCGAACTTGAGCAAGTTTTATTCGATTTTAAAGATCACCTTGAATCAATTAAAACTTAGATGACTTCTCTACAATAAAAATCTAATCAAATGAATACTTCATTAAACAATCGTAAAAAATTACAAACTATGCTTAATAGTTTTATAGATTCTGCTGTCTTAGATAAAGAGCTCATCGATGCAATTTGTCTAAACTAAATCAATGACGATTACGTCCAGCATGTCAAAGCTCTACTCAAGAAACTAAGTAAAATATTTCCTTATTTAGGCTATTTAAATAATAATCTAATAGCTCCCGATTCAAAAGCAGTCAAAGAATTACAGCCTGAACTTGAGAAACTGAAATCTAGGGCGTCTGTTCGACTCAGATAGTTTTTATTAGATCAAATCGCCACTTTAAAGAAACCCAAAACAAACATCAACATCGTACAAAAAAATGTACTGAATAAGTATAAAATCTTTACCTAGTTTTTCAGAGATCATTCACAAGGAGTACATTTATCTTTATTCAGATATTTACTGAAATATGCAATTCTTACAGATAAACAATGGCTAAAGTTTATATCGGTAATTTTAAGATATATCTTGGAGAAATTTATAAACTTCAAGTAGAATTATACGTAAAAACTGATCAGCTCCTGCCTGCAGATCCTCAAAGCCTCCGATCTTTCATTCAGCAAATAAAGCCGACGAACTTGAATCAAGGTAAAAATAGCATATTTACATTAATGAACAGATAAAAAGCTGTCGATCAAAACGAGTAAGAATTATGATATATTAGATCAGCTGATGTGATTCTTTACAATGTGGCTGCTGTTAAGAACCAGAGGTTTACGATTGAACAAATTTTCAAATCTGTTAATAAAGTTCTGATGGATGGAGTTTTGAATGAAGTAGTTTTTACAGCCTAGTTCTTCAATGTAAAATCTGAAGGAGCTATTGAAATGTTCGGTCCTATTTTTAGACCAAGTTTTGATATATTTTTGAATCATATTAGATCAACTATCGCTACAACTTTCGATCTATATGGTGTCCTGTTAGTCCTAGCAATTAACTAGAAAAATAAGGTTCTATTCAGATAAAAACAATTTGGAGCTCTTGACTACTATTTTGATCAAGTGGCAATGTGTTCTTGGCCGAAATTTGATGAGTTATTCGAGTTTCATATGAAGAGTCTTCAAAGCATCACAACGAAACAGTATCGAATTTTATAAAAAGCAGCTTCATCAAAGAATTTGATATAAAGATTTTCTGATTTTATGGTTGCTGTGTATCGTTTATATGACTATTTCCCTGACTCAAAGATGGTGGGAATTAGAATATAAAATTTGAGAAAAACATTCTTTGACCTTCAAAAGAAACTTAAGGCAGAACATTAAAGAGAATCAGATGGATTTAATGAATACTTGAGCTTTCTTGAGCAGTTTCATTCTGCTCTTGTGGCTGAAACAGGCATCAAAGGGAAATAATATCATGATGAATTAGTGAGGATTGAAAAATAAATTGGGCAGATATCTGATAGAATTGTTATAGGGTATATCAAATAATTCTTCCCTAACCTGCAAAACTTTATTAAAAAATACTGTTCTGAAGAGAATTTTGGAGAAGAAGGAGGCTTTACTATACAGGCTAACATCGAGCACAAAGTTATCGACTTGATTATCGCAGATATATCAGGACAGCCATTGACGAACGGACTACAAAAAGTCTTAATTTTTTGCTAAAAATCTTATTCTGGATATTCGCTAAAATCACTGCTGAAGAAATTCATGGGAATATTCATGAAATATTACACATAGATATACAAATATATAAAGAATAACTACCCCTAAGCAGCAAGCATGATGCTCCAACCCCACAACACAATGAAAGAAATAAAAAACGTATTCAGTAAACATATCTCGTGACCTTGTTGATATTTTGTCAAATGTATTAATCTTTCACTAAAATAAATAATATAAATAATCAGCATTTACAATTCTTTCTTCCTTAAATTATTTTTTGTTTCGATAAGACCAGAATGTTTGTTTTCTATTCATTTGTTTTGTACTGTTCTGCTAAACTTTTTGCCAGGTCATCGAACAGTTATATTACTCCTATATTCTGCTTTGCTGAAGCGATCCGATGTTTTACATTGTACGCTTCTGCCTTCTCTTGTGCAGCAGTTACAGTCTCGCATTTCTAGAGTTATTATGGTGGTATTAAATCACTTTTATTTCCAACTAGGAAGGTACAATCGAAAGGAATTTTCTATTCGCCCGCTTTTGTTAGATAATAGTCACATTTTTAAATACTCTCTTTTTAGGTGAGATCGTAGACACAAATGCAAGCATTACAATTTTTAAAGTAAGCACTGGTGAGTGCTCTGAATTTCTACTGACCAGCTGTATCCCATATTTGCAATGAGTAAGTTTTTTTATTAACTGTAGCTGAGTACGTATGATAGTCTATTCCTACTGTTGCTTGATATGCAGTTGGAAATTGAGAGTTAACTAGTTGACCTAAAATGGAGCTTTTCCCCACTGATTGCATGCCTACTAGTATCACTTTAAATGCCCTCATGGTAGTAATTTATTGAACAGTGTCATCCATTTTATATTAAGTAATTATTATTGTTATATCCATTTTATATTTAATTTATCCATTTTAGACAAATCACTACCTATCATTAAAGGAGTGCTTAATAAATATTTAAAATCTTTGTCTACAGAAATAAATCTATCATCTTATGCCATACCCACCTGCGCTCATCTCTTATCCGTTTTACTATTTTTTTTTGCATTTACTAAATATTAACCTTGACCCATATCACCATTTTACATGACTCTCTTGTCTCTTTCATTCATTTCTACTTCTTTCAGGCTGAGATTCTATATTAAATCTAGCTTACTTTTATTTTATTAAGGGTTTATTTTTATAGAACTGTCTCAGATATTTTTTTCCATATTGGAGATTTTTCTCCTTTTTCTTTCATTAGTTTGTCTACTTGGATCATAAAATGTTGTTGTGGGCCCAAGATAGACCCTGGACGGCAAATTCTGATCCATCCAATGAAATCCGCTGCATTAAAATGATAGTGTTTCATGGCATAGCAGCCGATCAAGCACCCAGTTCGGCCTAATCCAGCCTTGCAATGGACAGCAAGGGCTCCTTTTTATTTCTCAGCAATGTCTAAAAATTTATCCACAATTTATAGGGTAGGTGCGGTACCATCAGTAAAAAAGAGATCATGATGGTTGATATCATTCTGAGTAAACCCAGATGCTTCATATGTTTTGTTATTTAATCTTACAACGGCAGTCACTCCAAATTTCTTAAAAATGGGTACATAGTCTTTTGGACCGAATAATTTATTCTAAATAAGTAAAGATTTACACCATATTTATCGCTAGTTTGGTCATAAGGAGAACTGAATGCAACAAATTTATTAGGAATGATCCAATTTAAATCTCCATTTTATACTTTCTCATAATGCTAGTACTCTTTAATATTAAAATTTTTAATATCAAACCATCCCAATTTGATGGCATACTCAAGCCCCCTGAGACAATCAAGCAACTAAAATATTTTGAAAATGTACGGTGCATTTATAACTGCACTAGCCATAACTAGCGTCCCGAAATGGAGTAAATTTAATATCTTTGAATGGCTACAATGCTTTTTATGCTGAAAAGTTTAATATAACGATTTGAAATGCTCCCATTAGGTAAGCTGAATTGGCTACTTTTGCGTAATCTGTTGATGTGTAGTGGTAGATAGATTTAGACTCGTATTAGGGCAATTTTAACAGTTTAGAAAGCTCCACGATATATTTATAAGTTTTCGCTATGTTCAATGGACCGAAGTCTTGATAAAATGGGTCATATTCGAGATTCTTAAATAAATTCATCATTACATTGTCAATATTGAAGTAGAAAGCATTATTTAAATTTTTAGGAGGCTCAGTATCGGAGATCCAATAAAGACGATCTATATGAGTACTCTCTTACTTTTTATAATCTCAAGGGGCTTTGTATTTTTATGCATAACTCAAATTTAACACTCTAATTCTATAGTTAGGCGGAGTTATTAATTTATTTTAAACTTCAATATTAAAAGCTGATAAAAAACTTACCTCTCTTTTTATTGCCCAATAAATTATTCATTTTTCCTACTACTTTATCAATCTACTCAATTTTTATTTATCTTTCATTCAAGTTAAATATAATGAAAAAATGTAGGTAGTAGGATAATATTCAAAAAAATTCCAATTCCTAACTATGATAATATTAATTTATGTAAAAGTTACAAAATGATAATTTTTCTTTGCAAATATAAAAAAAAGAATCTTAAATTATAAATATCATCAACTAATGTTTTTAGGAGTCAAAAGAAGCTTAAAATCAATTGATTTCTATCAGGCTGTCCCCAGCTAACTGAGTGAGGGCACAATTTCAGGCGCGTGTATATCAATTGTTTCAATTATTGCACTAATTTCGTTAATTACTCTATCAGTGATCAATTTCATGTAGCCTCGGCTCGGATCTGACCTAATCATAGATCAGGAGCACCTTGATCAAAAATTAAAAGTTAATATTGATATCAGTTTCCCTAAATTTCCTTGCTCTATGCTCAGTCTTGATGTATAAAATAAATTGAAAGTCCATGAAGTTAATATTGGTGGCACAATATCCAAATATGTTTTACCTGAGAATAACCCTTTTGTTGAGTCTCAAGATCGATAATAAAAAAGAAGAAAAGCATAAGAGGACTTTAAACAAAGTAAAGGATGTAGGATGAAAGGATGGTTTGAAATTGAGAGAGTGCCTGGCAATTTTCATTTCTCATCCCATGGATATACAGATATAATTCAGCAGTTCCTTCTTTAAGGAGGATATCGTAATTATTTGACTATTTAGGAGAAGCCCATAAAACTTTCGATATGACACATATAGTCCACGAGTTGTGGTTTGGGTAACTAAAAAATCATAGATCAACAACATTGAAACAATTTGAATCACACAAATAAATCGGAGAAGGTTTCTTAGGAATATCGTATACATACTTTTTGGATATCATCGAATTCAATAAATTTAACGCCTACACAAGATAGTCATAAGATAGCTATTCTTATACAGTCAGAATGAATGAAGTCATTCTTGCCACATTCCCAATGGTGTATTTCAAGTACTTCTTGTCTAATTTTTAGATATGAAACGAACCCAATTACCGTTTTTCTGTATTCCGAGTATAAGCAATGGCATGAGCTGTTTGTCAAAGTTATAGGCATTATGGGAGGAGTCTTCACTGTAGCTACAATCCTAGATGGAGCCGTTCATTCTTCCTTGTATTTCTTGTTAGAAAAACAAAGAATGGGTAAACTAAAATGATTCTATTACTATGTAAGTTATAATTAATTGTAAAATTATTCCCATTTAATTAAATATATGATACATAAAAATTCAAATATGTAATCATTAATTTAGGAGGACAGTGTGTAAGTGGTCAATAAATTGACTAAAAATAAGGTTATTATTGAGGACAAAAGATATAATAATTTTATTATATTCCTAAAATTACATTATAGACAGTACAAATGTCGTCCAAATAAATAAAGGAAATGTAACATGACTTGCTGGGTTCACTTTTATAAGGTAAATTTGATCATATCAAGATATATAAACTATTAACCCTCCCAGAAAAAACAGTTTACCCGCCAGGATGCAACCTTCTTCTGCACCCCCATCATCTCTCGAATTTAATTTTAAAGTAATTTGACTTCTAAAATAGCTTGATTTTGATTTTCTCGACACCAGCACCTTCGAATCTCCTGATCCTGAAGATCAAAATATTATGGAGGCTTTTTTGAAAAAATAATCCAATCTCAAGAGAAGTTTTCAAATAGAATAGCAACCAATCCAGGGATATCGAAAGTTTTTACTTCCTTATTTAGAATGAGTTGTGATTCAGGACTATTAAGCTACAAATAGACACAAGAAGAAACATCAT
>ERZ724506.840-NODE-840-length-10817-cov-4.748931_pt1 | contig 10817 bp, 7 predicted proteins | sample MGYA00376039_ERZ724506 | MGnify/ENA primary metagenome ERZ724506 (study PRJEB28724, sample SAMN07190887) | wastewater metagenome | isolation source: effluent of sewage treatment plant in Hong Hong | place: USA: Christiansburg, Virginia | collected 2016-03-01 ... | reverse complement strand
CAATATTATCGAATAAGTGAGGAACTCCCCTCTGAATCCATCCTGCGAGAAGCTCATGGAGTTTGACTTTTGATTTATACATTATTTATTATTTTTTAAGTCATTTCTTGACCTGAATATTGTGTTAATTTGATTTTTTTAGATTAAACCCTACTCTTAATTGAGCAATATTGAATAAAATAGGCAACCCTGACAAAAATATTTAATAGAAACTTGATATTCAATCTAGTTCTGATTTTATTTATAAAATTATGATCCGAAATCTTAAATTATTAAGTTGGTGTCATAGTTTCTTGCTAGATGATAATAAGTCTAAATTAATAATAAGAAATATATTAAGGTTGTGTCCATCTTCTGCAAATTAATTTTTTCCAAACTTCCAACTCTTCAGTCTCTTTTCATTCCCATTATCAACATCCACAGTGATGAATATAAAAATTTATTTCCACTTTCCACCTTTAATTTCGCACTGGTTTTTGAATGGGAGCTAATTGCCATTCAGCTAGAACTCTTTTCAGTTGATTTTCGTGGTTCAAGAAATTGTTAGGAAGGGGGCAAAGTAAATAAGTTGCCATTATGAATAGTCAAGTTAAATATGAAATTCATGAAGTTTGCTCTTGAATTATTTTTGTATAACTTCACTAAAAGATTTTTTCAAAACATCTTAAGTTATTAATAATTGAATCACACACCATATATAAATTAAACAGGGCATTAGATTAATAGTAAGTATTCAATATTGAGGAGATCAATAAGAGAAAAGACATCATTGTTAATGAATAAATATATCATTATAAAAATGTTCAGCAGACGAAATTCAATCTCGGATTTCCTTCCCTCAAATCTCTATTTAATTTTATTAATGTCGAGGCAGCAGTCATCTAAAATTCTTTATTAATATTATATATATATTAAACATTTAGGAATGTAATACAATTTTTATTCGAGATTTCATAATCAATTATATTGTGGGAATTATGCAGAATCCTTACCTAAGCAACGCGAAAGATAACAGTCTCAATAGTCCGATGACTTAAAATTCTCCCAACCCTTACATAAATTCTGCTCAAACAAACCAGAATCAGGGCTACTATAATCAAAATTATTCTAATCAAAATTACAATAACCCTTACCCTAATACCAACTACAATGCCAACGTAGGGACTCCTATTTACCCCACCAACAATGCAGTCTATTCTGGCAATAATCGAACTCAGTTTGACAACATTGAGATCATAAAAAAACCTCAAAATGATCCACTTTCCCACTTGGACGGTAGTCTCGCGGGCCAGGCTCGGGCGAAGTTCATCATGAAGGTTTATTTAATCCTCTCAAGTAGATAGTTCTATATTTAGTTCAGCTGGCTATAACTGCAGCAATGTGCTTCATTTCCTTTTACGTCCGCCCATTCTTGCTATTCCAGTATGAAAATCAGTGGCTGATGTGGGTATTATTTGTTTTGATGATTGTTGTGGAAATTGTTATCTTCTGTTGCCCAGCTGGGAGAAGATACCCTATAAATATGATTGCCTTATTTATTTTTACCCTATGTGAATCCTACTTAGTAAGTTACATTTGCTCAATTACTGCTTATGAAGGCAATGGCGCAATGGTCATAGTGGCTGCAGTAATGACGTTGGGTAACTCTTTTATTATTTAGCCATTGTTGTGGGACTAACAATATATGCGATATTTACAAGGTCAGATTTTACAATGATGTGGGGAGTGATATGGATATTATTCATGTCTTTTCTTGTTTTCGGCATTTTCACTGGAATTGGCTGGTCATACTGGCTTTATAACTTGTATTGCGTGTTTGGGGTCATTCTGTTTGGCATCTACATATTATTCGACACGCAAATGATCATCGGGGGCAAAAGACTGCAATTATCGATGGATGACTATGTAATCGGGGCACTCATCCTATACATTGACATCATTCAAATGTTCTTGTATCTCCTTTCGCTTTTTGGAAGAAGATGAAATTCTACCATCACATGATTATCATTTAAACCTAAAATCGATATATTTATTAAGCTTATCAATTTATTTATTTATTTATTTTGCATCGTTTTCATGTTTTGTTTGATGAAAGCCGATTTATATTTAACCAATTCTATCTCTCAATGCTTGACATATAATAACGTTATATTAATTTTATATAAAAGCAGTTCTATGGACCAATACAAACTCGAGTACGAAAAGGGGAGCGGCACTTTCTCTGTTGTCTTTACGGCAATTTCTTTAAAAACCGGCAAGCATGTCGCAATTAAGTGCATGAAAAAGAAGTTTGACTCTCTGTAAAAAGTGAAAAAACTTAAAGAAATTCAAGCTCTCAACATTCTATCTGCGCATGATAATATAATTAAACTGATCGAAGCACTTTACGATGAGCCCAGTGGTATTATTTATTTAACTCAGGAAAACTTGCTCTTGTTTTCGAGCTCATGGACATGAATTTGTACGAATGTTTGAAAAATAAAAAAAATCCTTTGACCTATCAAAAGATTAAATTCTATATGTTTCAAGTACTCAGAGCTATCTAATTTATGCATCGCAAAGGAATTTTTCACCGAGACATCAAACCTTAAAATATTTTAGTCAAAGGAAATGTTGTGAAATTAGCAGACTTAGGTTCGTGCAAGGGAAAACATAGTCCTGTACCCTATACTGACTATATCTCAACTCGTTGGTATCGAGCACCTTAGTGTTTGATGACAGACGGATATTACAATTAAAAAATGGACGTGTGGGGATTTGGGTGTGTGCTTTTTTAATTAATTACAAAAAAACCTTTGTTTCCCGGCAAAGACTAACTTGACCAAGTCAACCGAATTAATAATGTATTAGGCACTCCCAGCCAATAAGTTTTGGAAAGATTTAAATCTCAAGCATCTCATATGGAAATTAACTTTACACACAAAAAAGGAATTGGGTTGGAGAAATTTTTACCAAGCGATTGCCCCAATGATCTCCGCGATATATTAAATAAGTTGCTCATTTATGATCCCGAAGAAAGGATTACTGCATAATTGGCTTTAAAGCATTAATACTTTTCAGAATTTTCCAATCAAATCTAAAACATGACAACAGTCAATAATAAAGATTTTAGATCGACGTTTTTCACCATGAAGCAGTCGCACATACACCAGAGCAAGTAAAAAAGCGATGAAGCTGACGGCGATTCAGTGAAGGTAAAAAATTATTTAATTTAGACAAAGAAAGTCCTGTCAAAGCATAAGAATTTTGGATCTAAGAACAATCTTGAAAAAACATAAGAAGATGGAATATTGCCAAAAATTACAGGGACTAATAGTAATTTTTCAAGCATCATGGACCCGTACAAAAGATCTTTTTACAATAAAAAATTTTCAAACGACATAAATTTCGGAGGGATCCAAGGTAAAAGGGCTCCATGATTAGTTTTATCTTTTGGTATTTTCATAAAATTCATTTATCAGGTTTGAATTTAATTGAATGCGAAGTGATGGTAAATTATTAATATTTAAACAATCAGTGTTTCGAATTTACAGGATGTTGCTATTGATTTTTCTTTTTGAACATTTCGATTTTTTCTTGCTTTGAGGTCACAATCAGATCATCGCCATCTTCTTCATAGTATTATGAGTCATGGAAACTAGAACCTCTTGTGCCTTTTGAAGTTTGTGGTCTCTTATGAATTTCCTCATGCTCAAAGTCTCTGGTTTATTATTTTTTTGTTCTTTTTCCCTATCTAAATTATACAATGATAACCTTGTTTGTAATTTCCCTCGAACTACAGGCAGCTACAAATTACTATTTTTGCTGTTTTCTGTTTGCTTTGCTCTTTGAATATTTGGTGCCGTGGACACTCTTTCTTCTTCCCTACAATAACAGAAAATAAAAAAGAAGGAAAAAAATTGAAAATTGTTACCTCTAATGAAATGGCACCTTCCGATTCTGTTTGTCCATTGTAATTATTATAACATGATTAAAAAATGAAACTAAATTAGGAGAAAAAAGATAATCGAATGTAATAGGTTTTATAATTACAGAGTACAAATAAAGAAAATGAATAACATATTTTTAATAATCAAATCAATAATTGAATAATTTTTTATCTCCCATTCATTAATTAGTATTATAAATTATATTGAAGATAAATCATTTCAATCAAAGCAGCTACCAGTATAAAGATTAAATCCTGAGCCGTCAGGAACTCCCGAGTAGTAGAAGTTTTGTCCCACGGAAGGAATGCTTCTAGTTGATTACAGCCTTGAGCATGAACCCAATTTAAACCTTTGCTTTTGTTTTGAACTGTTATCAAGAGTTTCTATGTAATTAGCACCAATAGCCGTAATTGTTCCGGAACCTTGGACCAAAGAGTTTGGATTCAGACACCCAAAGCTTCCAGCAAAAGATAAGTCAGATGTTCCAAAATCACTCTCATTAAAAGGATACCCGAAAGCCCCTGACCATTTTTAATCAAATATATTTACTCTATTCAGCAAAATATCTCCAGAGACTTCTGGAATTCTCACAGTTTGACCATAGAGATTCTTTAAATAGTTACCAAAGGCTTATCCTCTCACAATATAGACAATAACTCCACCAACATTTTGAACTTTAACTTTTCCTTATCCAAAACAATAGTAATAATGTCTATCAATTTCGGCTTAGACTTTAGGGACAAGATTTCTCAAAGCAGAAATCATATCTTGGATAGAAGCAAGATCTTCGGGAACAATTTTATTTTTCTCAAGGGCAAGTCTATCACCTAGATCCTGGTTTTCCTTGAGAAGTCGAGCTTTTTTTGCTTCATTTACTGAAATATCAGTTCGAAGTCTGGAGACTTTAACTTCCAAATCTTTTGCCTGTGAACTATATTTGTCAGCATTGTCGGTTAAATCTCTAATTTGAGCTTGAATAACTTCAATTTTAGCATTGATGTCAGCAATAGCAGCATCATTTTTCGCAATAGTGAACTAACCTTTAGCAATACTAGATTCTAATGCAGCTTGCCTATCTCGAAGTTCTTTAATTCTATTTTGAACTGAGTTGATGTCGGTGTTGATGGTGGTGAGCTTAATTTTATCGTTAGCAATGCTGTTTCGAAGAGAATCAGAATTTTTATTTAATATAGTAATTTACTGATCACTACCATTTATTTGTGCTTAAATAGTAGGAATCTAAGACTGGATTGAGTTGTACTTGATGTATGTGTCTTGGAGAACATTCAATAAATCTTAAAGCTGTTTTTTCAATCCATTCAGGTCAAGCTTAGCAATGGCTGCGTTGTTTGCATCAATCAATGCTGACAATCTCGCGATTTACTTATTGGCAGCATCGATAATAATTTTTACCTGACTGCCAGCGAAGATTTTCTTAGCAACAGCCGCCTTTAATCTGCCTAGCATTTCTAATAAGTAAGAGATTCTCTGGTCGCAAGGAATAGACTCAGATGTTCCAATGGCCTGGATAGTTTGGATGAGAGCTGCTGCATCAGCGCTTAAAATCATATTGTCGATGTCGCCGGATGATGGCAATTTATTAAAGAGACTGTTAATAGACCTTGTAGCTCCATATTGGCTAGAAATTGTCCTTGCATCATTAATTATTCCTGATGCGACCAAGTTATTGTTGACCACTGATGAGGAGACTCCAGACAAAAGACCGATATTTGCCCTAGGGAAGTTTCCATTGGTGATAACAGATCCTGATCTGATCTCAGTTCCCTGTATGGCTGGAGATACTAAGACTGCGCCTGTTCCGATATTTGAAAGTCCAGTGGCAGATGACAATCCTTGTCCTCCTAAGTTGACTGATCCAATTGATGAAGCTGCTAAATTCTGAGCTCCTCCAAGGCCAATTCCACCATAGCCAGTGTTATACGCAGCTTGGTTGGCAGAATTGCTGTAGCTATTCATATTATTGATGGAATATGAATTGGAACCTCCGAGACTGTATGCCGAATTAGAGTTAACCTAAAGATTAGATCCAGCTTGATTTCGGTAAAAATCGCCTTTGTCCAAAGAATTAGTTAATCCTAGACCTGCAAGTGTTGCAAATACAGTCGATTTCATATAATATTTATTTGATAATAATCAAATGTACTGATTTATAGCCGAATTACTGACTTTTACTTTATCGGCAACTCCATAAGTTATCTGGATATCAATTGCCAATCAACGCATTTCCTTACTGAAATCTCAATTTTCCTATTCTCCCATTTCATCCATCCTTCTTTCTGCTGGATGAATTTTTCTCCGATTTATTTCAATCAAGTATTTATCTGTGATCTGCTGGATACTTTTGGGCAAATATAATTTGTGTTTGTACCGTTAATATAAAAGAATTCTTCTATTATTTTAATATTAAAATAACAGTCAATAATAATAAATGCTCAATTCCGATATATCTTTTTCTACTTCTCGTTTTGATGGAATCAGCCACATTTCTCATGTCTGATGTAATATTAGTTTTTGCATAAAACGTTTTTACTGATATTTTATTTCCCAATTACTTCTCGCTGCCTATTACCAACTCGAGCATTTGCCATTCATTTCTGATAAATATGGTGTTAATTTATTTTAACTTAAATATTTAATTATTTGGTAAAATTAATTGTCTCAATATCAATATGCTTTAGTATTTATTAGATCTTCATAATTTTTTAGCACTTTTGTACTCGGGCTACTTTCCCACATTGGTCTCATAGAAATTATCATACAAAAATCGAATAGAGTTCTTAAACTTGGTGGAGCATGCTGCGAAACACTCCTCCTTTTTTTTATTATCTGCGTAATTTGCTTTGCAATCGGCCAAGCAGATCTTGTACTAATCCTTAAATAAACTCCATATTTACATCTATTTGGTCGCAATTTGCAGAAAACTACTGGCTCTGCCTAAGCATGTTTCCTTCGATTTCAAAGAAACAATCATAGTACTCATCGGGCTTGGGCGAGTGAGATTTATAGCAGTTGATCTTCTGACGCAGAGATTTCAGCAAGTAGAGATTGTGCAGTTTTTTATATTTCGCCTGGGCATCGTGCAGAGCTTGATTGTACGTCTATGTGTATAAACTCATTCAACTCAATTAATATTATTCATTCTATAAGCACTATAATTAGTTTAATCATTTATTTTACGAATAGCCAAGATATTATTTATTAGCAGTATCCATTATTAATTAAATATGGAGGAAAAACAACCCTAGCCAATTCTTTGTAAAGCAGCTGTCGCCTATGCTGCCAAAGAACCTATGAGAATAGAATAAGTTTGGGTCGCCGCTCCCAAAGAAGGATAAGTTAGAATCAAAGTTATTTCCAATGCTCTCTGCCATACTGATGTTTATAGATTAGATGGATGTGACCCTGAAGGGGGTTTCCCATGTATATTGGGACACGAAGCCACTGGTATCGTGTAGAGCATCGGAAAAGGAGTAACCAGAGTAAAGGTAGGTGATGTTGTCATTCCATGCTATACTCCTCAATGTCAATAAAAGAGCTGTATCTTCTGCAAAAATCAAAACACAAACCTGTGTCCCAAAATCAGATCAACTCAAGGAAATGGATTAATGCCAGATGGAACAAGTAGGTTTACATCTTTTGATGGGAAAACAACTATCTATCATTTTATGGGATGCTCGACCTTTGCCTAGTACACAGTCATTGCATAAATATCTGCTGCTAAAATTAACCCTCAAGCTGATCTCAATAAAGTTTGCATGATCGGTTGTGGAGTTAGTACAGGTTGGGGAGCTGTCATGAATAACACAAACATTAAGCCAGGAACAACTGTGGCTGTTTGGGGTTTAGGTGCTGTTGGATTATCTGTAATCCAAGCTGCTAAAATCAGAGGTGCAAGGACAATCTATGCTATTGATGTTAACCCTAAAAAATTCGAAGTCGCAAAGAAATTTGGAGCTGATGTATGTTATGAACCAACAAAATAAAAAGATGCGAAAACATTTTTATTAGAACAGTAAAAATGGGGTATTGATTACACATATGATTGTACAGGAAATGTTCTTGTTATGAGGCAAGCTCTCGAATCTGCTCACAGAGGATGGGGATAATCATGCGTTATCGGCGTTGCAGAAGCTGGTAAATAAATAGCGACTAGATCTTTCCAACTTGTTACAGGGCGAAAATGGCTTGGAACAGCTTTTGGAGGATGGAAAAGTGTCGAAGACGTCCCTAAACTTGTTAATAAAGCAACCCTTGGAGAGTGGCCAATTGAAGAATATGTTACTCATGAGCTAGAAGGACTTTAAAAAGTTAATGAAGCAGTCGACATTCTTCATAGTGGTGATTGCTTAAGAGCTGTGGTTAAGATCTCAAGTCCTCCAGAGCTTAAAAAATAGAAAATAAAAATTACAAGTTCAGTAGCTCATTTTGGTGGAAGACTATATACAGTGTCTCACTGGAGTGACTCAGTCGATGGATTTATGAATTTCTGTATATATTTACCTGATTCTCATATCGATGAACAGAGAGGAAAGCCTTATCCAGTACTGTACTGCCTTGGTGGATTGACAAGCAATAATGAAAACTGGTCAATTAAATCTGGCTTTGGGCCCTATGCAAAGAAACATAGGATTGCAGTTGTATTCCCAGATTCTAGCCCTCGAAACACAAATATTCCTGGTGTTGCCGAAGATTGGGAATTAGGAGATTCTGCAAGCTTTTATGTAAATGCGACTTCTGAGAAATATAAAAAACATTTCCAAATGTATACTTACATCACTGAGTAACTACCTAGAGTTGTTTCGAGCTATTTCCCAATTTGCAGAACTAACCAGTCGATCACTGGGTTCAGCATGGGAGGACATGGAGCTTTAATTGCTGCCTTGAAAACAGGAAAGTATAGATCGGTGTCAGCATTTGCCCCAATTAGCAATCCTATTGTGACTGAAAGATGGGGTCAAAAGGCTTTTAAATAATACTTCGTTGACTGGAAAGGCGAAGGATCATAATATGACGCAACTGAAATAATAAAATCATCGAAATATTTCAAAACTCCTTTATTCATTGATGTAGGAAGTAGTGACCAATATTCTCATTTGTTGAATACTCAGAACTTACTCGATGCTTTGGACTCCAAAGATTACTCATATCGATACGAATACAGACATTAATATAATCATAGTTTCTTCTACGTCAGCTCCTTCTTGGAAGAGCACTTCGAGTTCCATGCTAAATATTTGAACTATCACAATTGAATCAAATATAACTGATTTGTATCCTGAAAGATTAATTATTATGTTTATTTATAAATCAATTAACTTATTCAAATCATAGTCGCGAACGGATTTCGTTGTTTATAAATAAGTCATCCTTCTAACCTATCAAGTCAAAGCATTTTTGTCTCGCAATTCTAATTGCACCTTACATGTAACTTGCAAAATCTCTACTGTACTACGACCCTACAAAATATACATTATTTTAATCTCGATAAAATGATTGCAAATCCTATCCAAATTTCAACAAAGTTGAAAATGTCCCTGGGCTTGTACAAGATTGAAACCCACTTCTAATATGAGGGTTATCCATGAATGTTGAAATGTAAACGAGGGCATCTTCTAAGTACTCAGCTTTTTATTATTTCGTCACTTTGAATATCTTGCAAGCTAAATTAATAATATATTGTTTTTTAGAGTAGTTTTCGTCCTCAGCATCCTTGAATTTGGATTCCCATTCTCTAAATTTCTTTCCACTGTGGAAGAAGACGATAATCCCACAAGAAGAATCTGAAGGTGAGATATCGTGACACATGTTGACATAGTACTCGCCTGAAAATAAGCCGTCCCCTGAGGCTCTGACCCTCCAAAATGGTTATTTAACGATTAGAAAGGATTTCATACAAGAAGTCCGCAGCTGATTATCAAAAATGAATCTTTTGGCCTTGGAGATGTTAGTAAATGATAAAAATCGACTGACAGCTAAGGGAATCGTGCAAATAATCTTTTTACATTTGTAGATTTTGCTCTTACTAGTCTTGTTGCTGATCGTAGTAATCACACAAAAATCAGGCCGGAAGTTATCAATTGTGATCACCTGCTCATTGTAATTTATGAATCTTTATTGAGGTATTTTTAATTGTAACTCTGTTTTTTTAATGAACTTTTCGATTAATTTTGAAGTACCATCGTTCAGTATATAGCTTGGCTCATGACCATATTGGCCTAGAAATTATTTTAATATTCCGACGTCATTAGATCGAGCATTTTTTGTCAGGACTTCATGCATGCTATTTTATTAGCAGGAGACACATTCAGTGTGCTCTAAAAAGTTCTCCATAAAGTCTCTTGCTTATTAAGTGAGAATATTTTCTTCAAGATATTATGAAACTAATTTTGAGTCATATTAAGCCAGTATCCTGCTTGATCGACTTTTTCCATGTTCTAAACTTAAAACTTCACGATCATAAATTTTTGAGAGATGGTCTATTTTGCCCACAAATTATTTCAAGGGCGGTCCAAATCGAGCATCATTCAAAAGTTCTGTAGGGTTATATGACTTATCATTAAAAAGATAGAGATTGTCGCCAATTGTATTTTGTTTTCGGAGTTCCAAGCCGAAAATTCTACAAAGCTCGAGCATGTAGATATGCTGTTATTAAATCCAAGTGGCTCCCTTTTCTATGAAAACGTTGTTCAATTTTTAGAAATTTTTCTTAATCCAGGTGGATTTTCCAGCTTCAGGCAAAGTCGCGATGGTTTCAGATAATACTCTGCCTCCTTGATAGTTCTGTGACTAAATTACGAGGACATTATCAGTTTTCCTGGATAAAATTTCAAGTGACTGAACGCCGGATATGCCAGCACCCAGGATGAT
>ERZ724506.839-NODE-839-length-10820-cov-5.352903_pt1 | contig 10820 bp, 12 predicted proteins | sample MGYA00376039_ERZ724506 | MGnify/ENA primary metagenome ERZ724506 (study PRJEB28724, sample SAMN07190887) | wastewater metagenome | isolation source: effluent of sewage treatment plant in Hong Hong | place: USA: Christiansburg, Virginia | collected 2016-03-01 ... | reverse complement strand
CCTCCGAATTTGGGAGGCCCGTGTTCGGATCGTGCGACACCGGCTGATCGTCGGACACCAACTCGAAGATCGGCGAGTCCTCGCGGACCAGCATGGCGGGCGACATGTTGTCGACCGGGGTCGACCCGTTCGACTCGCACGCCACCCGGTACACGACTCGGGCGGCCTTGGCGGTGCGAGCCGGGGCCAGCACCACGTCGGACCAGTCGAGCCCGGTCTCCTCTTCGATGACCTCGAAGGCCGTGAAGGGCAGGTCCATGAGTCGGACCTGCCCTCCGGGTGTGTTCACTGCGAACGGCATCAGGCGGTGATGCCGTTGTCGAGCAGCGACGCGGCGATCGCCCAGGCGCCCGAGACCTCGACGGCACCGGACACGGTCGCGTTGACCGAGATGTCGAAGTGCGCCTTGCCGAACCAGTACTTGCTGGTGTCGGCCGTCGTCGGGTACAGGTAGAACTTGCGTCCACCGTCGATCGCGGCGGACAGCTTGTACTGGCCGCCGTCGGTGTCCCAGAAGCCGGCCAGGTCACCCTGTGCGTCGGGCAGCGACACCACGTACGCCTTCGAGGTGTCGCCGAACGACGTGACCTCGATCTTGTCGGTGGTGCGGTTCAGCGACCACGAGTTCAGGTTGAGCATCGGCACGGCGGCACCGGAGCCCGCCGAGCTGTTGTCTGCGTACAGCCGGCCCTGACGGCCAGCGATGGGGGTAGCCACTAGGGCCTCCTTGAAGTAGTGGGGTTTGCTGTCACAACCCGAGAGCCCGAACGAGCTCCCGGGCGTTCTTGTCGAACGTGCGATCCTCGATCGCCGCCCGCGCCGCCTCAGCGGCCGACTTGGTCTCCTCCGGGTGGGCGAGCCCCCACCGGAGAAGGTCACCCAGTTCCTCGGGCGACGAATAGGTGGGGAGGATCCCGCCGAACAGCTCGTCGGACTCCCCACGGGACTGGCGTGGGAACCACGTCCCGCACGCCGCCAACTCCACCTCGCGGGGGCCGATGGCCCAGCCGTCGGCGGTGTCGAGCAGGTCACCGTTCGTCTCGGCACGGTTCAGCGAGAAGCTCGCCTTGGTGCCCCGGTAGATGGCGGCGGTGTCGGTGTTGTCGATGCAGTTCTTCACGTCGTGGATGACATGCGCCTGCAACGACTCGGAGGCGTGCCCCCAGTTCCCGGCGAGGGCCAGGTCGATGCCGGTCCAGTCGACGCGCTCCATGAACGCCTGCCGGGACGGGTACCCGGTGCCGACAAACGCCACGTCGGACTTGTGGTCCGACGGACCCGGGTGGTGGATGTCGGGGTCGTAGCAGTGCGGCGAGTACAGCGCCGTCGTGCGCGCCGTGTAGGCGTCGAGGCGGACCGGGTCGTTGACCATGACGGCGTCGAACGTGTCGGCGATTGCCAGCTGCCGGGTGTCCTCGTAGGGCGACTCGGTGAAGACGCACACGACCTTGCAGTTGCGGGCCTGCATGACCTGGACGAGCTCCGGGTCGATGAAGAACCCGGAGATGAACACGACCAGCTCCGGCCACCAGTAGTAGGCGGCCTTCGAGATGCCCGACACACCGAACCCGGCGACGTCGTCGAGCTCGGGGAACGCCTTGTGGAACTCCCCGTCGTGCGCCTTTAGGTACGCGTGGTGCGCCCAGGTGAGCCGGTCGCCGAGGTTGTACGGCATGACGTCGTAGCCGTTGAGCTGCAGCCCCTTGATCCACCCGTGGTAGACGTCCGCCACAGAGAACTCGGGGCCGGGGCAGACGACCAACGCTCTCGGCATCAGGCGAACACCTGGAACAGGTTCGCGGCCATCTGTCGGCGGGCGATCGACGGGGCGACCCGTTCCGTTGCTTCGACGGCCGTCGACCACGTCTTGCGCTCCGGTGAACCACCGCCCCGCTCGACGCTGAACGCCGCCCGGCGTCCGCCGTCCCAGATCATCAACTTCCCCTTGGCCTTGCCACGCGCCGACCCTCGGGCCAGCGCAGCGGGCAGCACCGGCCCTTCGCCACCGTCGAGGTTCGCTCCGCTCAGACCCCGGGACTTCTTCGAGGTGCCCGGGATGATCGGGTGCGGCTGGACGCCGGCCTCGAGCCAGTGCATCGGGCCGGTCGCCTTCACCATCACCGACGAGTCCGACTCCTTGCGAGTCGTCACACCGATGGGCCGGTTGCGGCGCCCCTTGCGTTCCGCACCGGAGAACTTGAGGTCACCGCCGGTGGCTTCGCGTGCACCAGCGAGCGCGGTCGCGGACAGGACCGCGCCGATGCTCTGAGCGGTCGGGTACAGGTCCCGGTCGATGAGCCGGGCCGCCTTGTCGAGCTTGGCGGCGAGTTCGGCTCCGCTGCGTGACGTGCCCATCAGGTGTACCCCTCGCATCGGACGGTCGCGGCGTAGTAGCCGGCGTCGAGTGGCAGCTCCCGGTAGCTACCGGCGGACTGCGGAACGATCGACGACACGACACCAGCGAGCGTCGGGTTCGCTTCGATCACCGCGTAGATCGACTCGTCGTTGGCCGGGTCGATGAGCTGGTCGACCACGTCGAGCTGCGTGACGCTCGAGCGAGACGCCACGGCGTGAACCTCGACCGTGAACCGGGACGACCCGTCGAACGTGGCGGGGTCGAGGAAGATGGATCCGACGACGACGGCCGGAGCGGTGATCGTGTCGACGAGGTGCCGTTCCGTCGACACGTCGCGCGGTGTGCCCGTCGAGAGGATGTCCGCCAGACCGTCTCTGATCTGGGCGATGGTGGCGCTCACGCGATGCCGAACCCGTCCGGGTGCCGTAGCGGCGCCAACATCATCTGCGCCTTCTTGACGGCCATTGAGCCGACGTAGGCGGTGCCCATCTCCATGCCGCCGGCGAAACCGAGGGGAGCGTCCTGCAGCTTGACCATCTCGGCGACGAGGATCCGACACGCCGACTTCACCTGCGGCGGTACCGCGGGCCAGCCCCACACGCCGGTCACCTGGATCAGATCGGACCGGCCGGTCGTTGAGGTGGGGAACTCGGTCCCGGCGAACAGGCGAAGCGTCAGGTAGGGCTCGTTGCGGGCCGCGGCGTTCAACGGGCCGAGTTCGTAGGAGCTGGCGGAGATGGTCGTCTCGTAGGTGCCGTCGCCGGTGCTGTCGGTCTTGAGCGTGGAGATCGACGTCAGGTCGTTGTGTGGTCCGAACCGGAGGCAGCGCAGGTCGTCGACTTGGAAGGTGCGAGCAACGGGGGTTCCGACGGTGCCGTCCTGGTAGAAGTGCCGGGAGCAGTGCTGGTCGATCCAACGGGACGCCGTGTTGACGCAGTCCTCGACGAACTCCGACGACGTGTCGGCGGCCTTGACGTAGGCCAGCGCCTCGGTCTGAGTGAGGTAGCCATTGACGATCGTCATGCGGGCACCTCCTGGGGGTTGACGACGTAGCCGACGGCACCGGACACGACGACACGTCGGTCCTGGTCGCGCAGCCGGCGGATCAGCTCGTAGTCCTCGCCGCGCATCGTGAGCGGCGGACCGGCAATGAATGGGTGGTCACGGAACAGCGACGCCCGCAGGGCGAACGAGATGCCGACATTGCCGTGGAACAACTCGACCTCCATCCCCAACCTGGGAATGAACCCCAGCTCGGGGTGCGACATGCGCTGAACGATCAGGTCGGCGGCATCGGCGTGCTCTTCGATGGCGGCCCGATAGACGTCGGGGACGAGGACGTCGTCGTCGTCGAGGAACCCGACCCAGTCGGTCCAGATGTGCAGGGCAGCAGCGTTGCGAGCGAGGCCGGGGGCGCCGCAGTTGACGTGGAGGTCGGCAGGAATGTCGGGGCATCCGTCGGCGACGACGATGACCTGATCGGCGCACGCCTTCGCGGACTGGACGGCCCGCTCGAGTGTGTCCCGGCCGGTGGTCGGGATGACGACCGCGAGGGTGGTCATCGTCGCTGCCAGTACCAGTGCCCGTCGCACTCTCGGCCCCAAGCGATCCCGGCGCCCTGTTCCGTCGTGGCTCGATGTTCGCCACGGTGCCACCACGAACGCTGGCACTTGCGCGTCATCATGCTCGCCTTCTGAACGTGTCGCGGACACTCAGCGAGGACCACCCAGGCCAGGATGCGCAGGACGGCCCAGGCGATGGCGATCCCAATCACCGCGTTCACCCGGTCACCACCTGATCTCGCCACCACACGACGTGGACGGCCACGGCCAACAGCAACCACTGCGGTGGGATCACCTGCGCCGCGGCCAACGCCACCACCGGTCCCGCTGCGCACTGGTAGATGCGCACCGTGTCCGTGACGACCAACAGCAGCCCGTAGGCGAACACGAGAGCGACGATCACCTGTACCGACGGTCGGTACAGAGCTGCGAGACACACGCCCCACGGGGCGACCATGAACCAGGCATTACGCCACTGACCCCGGTGATGTTCGAGCGACGAACGGATCGGGTGCTCATGCACCCGCAGCAGCGTCGGGTTCGACTTCGTGACCTCGTCGAGCTGAGGACGGATGACGAACCACGTGACCAGCGGGATGACCAGCGCGGCGAGCGGCCACAACGCCCACGCCCACAACGCCACCCAGATCGGCGACACTTCCTTGACGTAGGTGGCGAGAGCGAGAGCGACCAGCGCCGGACCCCACCACCCGTGAACCCAGAACCCGGCCGCCCAGATCGACAACGCCATCGCCGGCAGATCCACACCGACGGGACGGACGCTGACCGGCCCCCAGACCCCCGGGAGCGCCACCAGGAACGCCGCAGCGGCGAGAGCGGCCCACCAGTCGGCACCCATGGCGTGAGCCCAGAACACGGCCCCAGCGGCGAGCAGGGGCCAGCTGGCGAACCAGACGATCCACCAGCGCCGCACCTCGTTGCGGCACACCGCTGGCAGCAGCCAGCGCAGATTGAACGGGGCACACACCCGGGCGCCCTGCCCGGCGAGCCAGTAGCGGGCAGCGTCAGGGCCGAGGCGGACGTCAGTCACGCTCCATCACCTCGAGCGTGTACGTCTCCGGGTCGTGCTTGTCGCCGTCACCCCGCCAGAACGGCTCCGACGTGACGACCGTGAAACCGTCGGCCTCGGCGAGACCTCGCAGCGTCGACTGCTCCGCCCAGTCGGCATCATCGAACACCAGCGTGCAACGCTCGTCGAGCAACCCAGCGGCGTGGTCCCAGAAGGCTGCCACGGAGCTGGCGGTGTGATCGGCGTCGTAGAACACGAACCCGAAGCCGGCGGAGAGGTTCGGCAACGCTGAGACCATGTCGTCGTTGATCGCCACGAACTCGCGGTCACCGACGAACGACGACACGTTGCCGAGGAAGTCCGATTCCGGCACCGCCGGCGCCCACATGTCGCCCTGGTGGTGGTCGATGGTGACGAGCTCGCAGTCGGCCGGGAGGGCGTCGAGGAGCACCGCTGTCGACAACCCGAGGTAGTGGCCCACCTCGAGCGCTCTGCTCGCCGTGGTCGACGCTGCGACCCTGGCGAGCGTCTGGCATTCGGCGACCGATAGGGCGCCGACGATCTGACCGCGCAAGGCGGCGTAGTCCAACACATGGCCTCCACGGCAGGAGTACGGCAGGAGGGTCCTCGACGGCGCTGCCGTACCGCCGTCGAGGACCCGACTAGGTCAGGTGGCGAGGGCCTGCTGCAGGTCCCACAACTCCTCGGTGAGGAACACGCCGCCCTTGTCGTGCGACGTCTTCACCGACGTGTCCATGTGGACCAGCACGCCGAGCTCACGGCACCGGAGAAAGAACGAGGTGTCCTCCCCGAACGGGCCGCCCGTCCTCGGGTGCGGCATCGGCGTGAACCAGTGGTCACCGAACTCGGCGCGCATCTTCTCGAGCACACCCCGGTGGATCATCACGCAGGCACCGCCGGTGCCGTCGATCTGACACAACGTGTCTCGGGGGTAGTCGCCGATCGTCGCCCACGACTCGACGTCGCCGTCCTCGTCCTCGTTCCAGGCGTAGATCGTGGGGAACACCGCGAACGTCGACGAGTAGTCGGCCTCGTTGAACCCGATGTCGGCCTGACCGAAGCACAGGCCGGCGACGATCGGTCGCTCCTCGGTGTGCGCCACGGAGATCAGCCGCTCGATCGCGTTCTCCGGGATGCCCATGTCGGCGTCCACGCAGAACAGGTAGTCGCAGTCCGTCGACAGGAACGCCGACACGATGTCGTTGCGGGCCTTGAACACGTTCTGCGACCGAGCTCGTCGCTCGAGGAACCCGGGCAGCATCCCGTAGGGCAGCATGTGGTCCTTGGCTCGCATGATCGAGACCATGCAGGCCATGGACACCTCACCGGGGTGGATGACCCCGATGACGACCTTCGGCACTGTCACCGGTGCCGGCGAACCGGACCGGCTCGCAGCGCGGCGTTCAGCCCTGTTCACTGCGCGTCTCGACGTCACCCACAGCAGGACGCTTCTTCGCCGGCGCCCGCGTTGCGGGCCTGGACTCGAACTCGCCACACCAAGCGTCCGCTGACGTCAGCGGCCACTCCGCCATGTGGCGGCGACCGCCGCCGACGGGTGGGTTCCTGCGGCACTCGAGTGACGCAGGCAGCCGGTCGTCAGCGGGTGCGCTGAACCGGCAGGAAGAACAGGAATCGGACACGGCAGCTCCTTGGTTTGGGGGGCGTCAACCCCCCGACCGCCCCAGGAGGCGCACGTGGGGCTACGGATTTCGCAGGTACCTGGCAGCCGCTTCGAGTCGCTCTGCGTTGTCCTCGAAGTGGCCGAGGCCGAGGTTGCACTGCTGACAGAGCAACCCGCGGACGCACTGGCCGCATGTCCGCTTGGCACCCGTCGAGCAACATGAATGGTCGTGATCGATCTGCCACTTGCCGTGGTGCGTCTTCGGGTCCGGTGATCCACAGATGGCGCAGCCGCCGCCCTGCTCGGCGAGCAGCGAGTCGTACGTCTCCTGCGTGAGCCCGTACCGGGCGAGTAGTGCTCGGCGCGTTCTTGCCTTCAGTCGCCCGTCGCGGCGAGCTGCTTCATTTGCGCACTTGTCCGAGCACCATTTGATGTCGCGGCGTCGGTCGGTCATATCCGTGCCGCAGATCGGACACTCCCGTTCCTCACGGGGCCTCTTCCGCCAGTACCCGGCGGAGGTCTTGCAAGCGTTCGAGCAGTACCGCCGCTGGCCCGGCTTGACCTGCTTCGGCGTGAACTCTGTCCCGCAGTAGTCGCACGGGATCGGCTCGTGCAGGACGTGTGGCCGGCGGCCAGCGTTGTACTCCCGGAAGCACCCCCGGCACCAGGAGCCACGCTTGCCGCGGTTGCCCGGCGAGAAGGATTCGAGCGGAAGGTCTTGCTTGCATGAGCCGCAGAACTGCGACTGTGCCTCTGACGTCTGGGGGGCGTTCACGCCCCCCAGACTATCAGAAGGAGCGTCAGGATTTTACCGCTGAGCGTCAGAAGCTCGGCGTAGCAAATCCAGATCCGGAGAGGATCGTCAAGCTCTTGGGCTGGCGTTCTGCGGTGAACGCCAAGTAGCCGTAGACCTGGACCCTCACCTGCATCGTCCCGGACAGCACCTCGGGCAGCACCCGGGTCCGCAGCGAGGACTCGTAGAGGATGCAGTCCTGCGCCCGCATCACGATGATGGAATCTTCGTTGGTACCCGATCCATCTGTAATTGGGATCGACGGGTCGGTCACGACCGGCAGACCCTGGAGGGATCCGACGACCTGCTCCGATCCGACCGTGCCGAACGCCGCGATGGCGTTCGTCGGGCCCTGACCGTTAGGCACGACGAGCGGGCGGCCCTGCGAGTCGACCGCGGCCAGCATCCACGCCCAACGGCGGGGGTGCATGACGATGACCGTCGGGGGCTGGAACCGGTTCGTGTGGATCTTCTGGATGCCGTCGGCGAGCTTGCTGTAAAGCTCGCTCACCGTCGGCGTCGTGTCCGTCCACGTGACGGCGTTGACGGCGTTGACGCCGTAGATGCCCTTCACCTGGCCGTTTGCGTTCGACCCCGACAGCACCTGCACGTCGACCTTCGTCGCGTAGTCCGCCGCGAGGTCGGCCATGACGATCTGGTCGAAGTTGAACGGGGACTGCTCGAACAGCTGGATCGACATGTCCTGCTGGCCGGCGATGGTCTTGACGCCACAGGCGACGCTGGTGTCCGCCAGATCGGTCTCCTGGGGGGCGGAGCCGTCGCCGACCTGGATGGCGGTGGCGGTGCCGGTGGAGATCTTCGGGACGTTGATGCTGTCGGTGCCGGGGGGCAGCGGCAGGTTCGTCACGAGGTTCGCGGTGGGCCGACCGGCCCGTGCGAGCTCCACGTAGTCGGAGAGCCACAGCGGCGGCACGAAGTAGCCGCCGTTGCCGTCGGTGCGGATCAGGTCCCGGTACTCCGGGTCCATCCGGACTTCAGCGGCGTGACGCTCGAGGCGCTGACGGGCGTCGATGTCCTGGTTGATGGTCGAGGTGGCGAGGTCGGCGAAGTACGAGCGGCCGTTGCCCTGCTCGTAGGTGCGGGCCTCGCTGTTGACCTTGACGCGACTCGAGACCATCTCGGCCTGACGGAAGGCGAGCGCAGCGTCACTGGAGCGCTTGTCCTCCTCGGACAGCTCGGTGATCCGCTCGGCGCGGGCCTTGATGTCCTCGTCGAGGGCACGGATCGAGGCGGTGTGCGCCTGGAACTCGCTGTCCTCGTCGGGGTTCAGGTCGGAGCGGCCCTCGTCGTCGGCGAGCTGCACGATGGCGGCACGCTTCGAGTCGAGGTCAGCACGGGCCTCCTCGGCCTCGTTCTGCTTGGCGATGAGACGCGTCAACATCTCGGATGCGGTGGACATTCGGACCCTCCTGGGGTTCCGGGGCGCGTCGAACCGGGAGTGGCGACGCGCCGGTGAATGGGGGTTGTGCCTGCGTTGGTGGACGCGGCCCCGTTCGATGGGTGCGCCGGCCCCGATGGGGTGACGCGGCCCGGGAGGGGTGCTCCGGCCGGTTAGGCGGTGAGCAGCAGAAGACGTCGCGCCTGAGCGACGGACATGCCCTGCTTGGGTTCGGTCGGCTCGTCGGCGGTGTCGCCGGTGAGGAGCTGGCCGAGGATCTCGTAGGCCGACTGGATGTCGGCGGGGTCGATGCTGCGCAGCTCAGCGAGGTCACCCTCGGAGATGGCTGCGAGAGCGGAGCGCACACCGGCAGAGGTGTGCGGGTTGGCGCCGAAGTTCACGACGGACACGTCGCCCTTGTCGAGGTTGAGCTCGAGGAGGCGGCGTTCGGTCTCGGTGTCGTTCCACTCCTGGCGGACGGTGCGGAACGCGAACGACATCTCGTCCATGTCACCGCGGCTCATCTTGACTTCGAGGCGCTGCACGTCCGGGTCGGCACGGTTCAGGTCGGCTTCGACCTTGAGGCCGACGGAGTCGGTGGAGAGCTGCAGGGTCCCGGACTTGGTGCGGGCGAGCGGCATCCCCTCGTGGTTGATGAGGAGGTGAAGGTCGGGCTTGCGCTTCAGCGTCTCGTCGAACGCACGCTTGTCGACGATCTCGGTCCAGCCGCCCTTGTCGGGGCCGCCGTACATCTCGTAGCCCTTGTCGAACACCGAGGCGTACCCGGTGAGCGTCGCGGTGGCGTCGCCGGTGGCCCGGAACTCGAACTGCTCGCACTTGAAGGCGCGGCGCTCGGGCGCCCCGAGCAGGCGGTCAGCCTTGCGGGTCGCAGTCATCATGGGGTACCTCCAGGGGGAGAGGCAGGGGGTGGTGTCGGCTCGTCGTCGATGCCGGCGACCGGCTGCCAGTTCTCGAACGCACGGGCCTCGGACGGCAGCATCCACGGCTTGTTGCCGGTGGCAATGGCGTAGGCCTCGTAGCGGGTCTTCAGGTCGGACTTGAGGAAGCCGCCGGTGTTGAACTTGACGAACTTCCCGCGGGGGAACCAGTCCGACATCGACCGCTCCATGCGGACCAGCCACGGGTTCACGGCGTCGTTCAGGAAGTCCTGGGCTCGCTGCTCACGGTTCGCGTAGGTGACCGACGAGCTGTCGCCCATCGACACGCCGATCTTCTCCGGCGGCACCCCGTAGATGGCGCACACCATCGCGGCGTTCATGCGGATCGTCTCGCCGAGCTGGGCGTCGTTCGGCGATCCCTGCCACCGATCGAGCTTCAAGCCGGCGCCGAGGACGGCAATGTCGCGACGGGCGGTCGCCTGCTTGATTCGGCCCTTGATCGTTTCCGCCTGCTCTTGGGTGATCTCGTTGTCAGTGGAGGCGACCGCGGTCGGATGCGCGCCATTCTGGTAGTAGTCGGCCCCGTAGCGTTCGGCCTCGAGGCCGAGGGTGATCGTGCGGACGAAGTACGTCACCGGGTCCAGGCCGACGACGTCACCGGGCCACATCAGGCCGGTGCGGTGCCACACCTGCTCGTCGGGGTACGTGCGCCCGTTGGTCCCCTTGTAGACCTTGCGGCCCGTCTCCCGGTCGATCTCGGCGGTGATCGTCCCCGGCGGCACCAGATTGATCTGCGTCGGATACTCCAACCGGTCCCGGGAGGCGATGAGGCCGTAGGCGTTGCCGGTCGTCAGGAGAGACACCAGCACCTGCGACAGCCAGTCGACCCGGTCCAGATGCGCCGACGGGCGCTGCAACATCATGGGCAACGGATCGACCGGCGTCGCCGACGACCCCGACCCCTGCAGCAGATCGACCGGCAGGGTCGACACGGCATCAGCGACGACTCGGGCGCACGCCCACACCGCCCAGTGCCGCAACGCACCCTGACCGGACGCCAACACCGGCGAGTACATGGCTTCACCGTTCGTGGGGATCCGCGACGGGTCATCGAAGCCGTGTGCAGTCAGATCGCGGCG
>ERZ724506.838-NODE-838-length-10825-cov-3.784308_pt1 | contig 10825 bp, 5 predicted proteins | sample MGYA00376039_ERZ724506 | MGnify/ENA primary metagenome ERZ724506 (study PRJEB28724, sample SAMN07190887) | wastewater metagenome | isolation source: effluent of sewage treatment plant in Hong Hong | place: USA: Christiansburg, Virginia | collected 2016-03-01 ... | reverse complement strand
AGGTGGAGATATCAGAATAGCTTGTTTTTCAAAGCAACATTTAATCTATTTAATTGAGTGTTGACAGAAAATCAGAAGTTTTGTAACTATAAAACAAAACGATAATCAATGAATTTGAGTTAATAAAACAACCATTAAAACTGAAGATTGCTTACACAATAAAGTAGATCTATTTGAACAATAATCAAATAAAAAACATAAATTTTATCGAAAATTTCCATAAACTGAAAATTTTCGAAGCAAACAGTAATTAAATTGAGAGAATTCCAAAAATTCCTTTTGGCTTGACGACCCTAAGACTAAATTCTAATAAAATATCTCAAATAAATCCTTTTCTTGATGAATAGTAAATAGGGAAGTATAAGATTACTATTCTTGATCTATCGTATAATTTAATTGAAAAGTTGTAAAATTTTTCCAACTTGACGAGTCTTGAAACATTTTTCATGGGTAAATATCATTTTTATATAGTTCGATGCCAAATTAGTAAGATAGAAAATCTGCCTAAATCTTTGAAGAATATAGCTTTAGGATTTAATAAAATAAAGAAAATATAAAATCTAGAACATTTGAAAAGACTGACAAAGTTAAACATTGCTGGAAATTAAATAAAAAAAATTGAAAATCTTAAAGAGTGTAACAATCTCTCAGTATTGATGTTAAGTAATACATTTTAATATTCAGGTCGAAATCAAATTACTAAATTTTAAAACCTTTAATAACTTCCCAATTTAACTATTTTACATTTAAGCCATACAGGTCTAATCTCGAATAATAATAAAGATGAACTATTGACAGCATTTAAAGGACTTACAAAGCTAAAAAGAATATCTGTTGAGGGAAATAAGATAGTTTGCATTTTTATGCTTTTAGGTATCATTTAAAAAAATAGTCAAAATCTAGAAGCCAGACCACTTGTAGAACTAGAGGAGATACTGTTCTCATTTAACGAACTTAAAAGTATTTCTCATTTTTAGAGAGCCTTCCCTTGGCTAAAGATCATGCATATCGAAAGTAACAAAATATAGAGTATCGATAACATTGTCAATTTTACTCTCCTCTAGGATTTCAATGCCAAAAACAATTGTATCAAAGCTCTGCCCACAAATGGATGGTAAAAGTTATTTAAGATGAAAAATATTAACTTAAGTTATAATGAAATTCGAGTAGTTCCTAGTTTGAAACTATTGATCTTTTTGAAAAAGTTAAACTTATAAGGAAATAAAATTGTTGAGGTTAATGGTTTCCCTATGACTCCCATAGGCCAGCCTGATTACGCTAGATAAATAAACCTGAGTAAAAATTGCCTCTTCAGCTCAGAGGTTTCTTAAGAACAATTCGCTTTAACATTCAAATCAATAAGTGAACTAAAAGGACAAGTCTAGCTAGATCTACTTGAAAATGGCAATAATGAATAGAAACTCTAGAAAATAAACTAGTTAAAATAAGAGAACCAGTTAATAAACATAAAAATCGAATAAACTTTAATTTGATTAAAGCATTTAAAATAATTTAATATAAAATTAGATCTATATTAAATTTTACAAATGTATTATTTTTTTTACCAATTCTAGTAACGAATAAAATTAAAAACACTCTAACTTTCATATATCTGCTTCATTTTCTAGATCTATTTCTAGATTTTATTGTCTGTCGATGGCGAGAATCCATCTTTTTGCATATTTTCGTTAGTTTTATAGTGGTAATTTTTCATACATTTTTTTATCTATTTGATTTTTTCAATCAAATATCGGAAAAAGCTTTGATTTTCTCGCATAAAATCATCGATACTCATCTTATATCTCGATTAATTTTTTTAAATTATTCATCAAGGCTCAAAATATAGAGTGCGGGTAATCAATTGATATAAAAAATTTAATTTTGGCTATCCTGCGCGATGAAAACGATTAACCTAGTCTTTATATCGATGTCCTCCAAAAAAGAAGAAGAATGATATCATTATGGAAGGAGAGAAGGAATTAATAAAAAAAATAAAAACATTTAAATGAGGAAAATGAATTAAAAAGAAAAGATAAATATCATAGATCAATTGAAAAATCTAGAAGAAAGTCAGTCTGAGTTGGAAACAGAGATTTCTCTTCAAAAATATCTATCTATTATTTTGAAAAATCTATGAATGGTATCCCGTTGTTTTTACACATCTTTGGATCATCCTACCTTGAAAAGAAGTTGGATAGGACTCTCTCTTTCTATCTAGGAATATCTTGAGTGCATATCATATCTTTCTTAACTAGTTGAAGCCTATCTTTGGAATTTGTGTTCATTCGATAAAGCGGGCCATTCTTCCAATTCTAGTAGGTGTAGAGTGAACAATATTTTCTTTTACCTGATGTCCCGAGCGTTGGCCTCATATCTGAACGAAATATATTATAAAATTGCTCCCTACATTCTCATATTGTATTAGGCAATTATACCTCTGGTTTTGATCTGTTTTTTTTAGATCATAAAAAACCTATTTATAAATAAAAATAAAATCAATAAAAATACTTTATATTATGAATGATATTTTTTAGGTAACATTGGATAATTGATTAATATTTTATGGGTAGTTTAGAAGGTTATTTTAAAGCTGTTAATAATAAGTTATTTGAGTTTCTATAATAAACGATACTCCTTATAATTTCTATTAATTCATTTTGAAAAATGAGAAGAGATCAAAATTATGACTATCTTGCAAAATTATTGATAATTGGAGATAGTGGGGTTGGAAAAACTAATATTCTACTTCGATTCTGCTAGAATAACTTTATGACATCGCATTTAACAACCATCGGAATTGATTTTAAAATAAAAACGATCGAAATTGATGGGAAGAAAATTAGATTACAGATATGGGACACTGCTGGCCAATAACGATTCAAAACAATCACACAAACTTATTATAAAGGGGCGATGGGTATAATTATGGTATATGCAATTAATGATAGACCATCTTTTAATGCACTTGAGAATTGGATGAGACAGATTAAAACTCATGCTGCTCAAAATGTTATTAAGGTTCTAGTTGGTAATAAATCGGATTGTACGGATAGACAGGTGTCATTTGAAGAAGGTAAAAAAATGGCAGACAGTTTCGGGGTCGATTTTTTTTAAGTAAGCGCAAAAAATAACACTAATATCGCTTAAGCATTCACATTTATGGCAAAATAAATAAAATAAAAAGTCCTGACCGAGTAAGGTAATTAATCAAAATAATTTGTCAAAGGCTCAAGGCTGTAAAAAAAGCCAGTATAAAAATCGAAGTCAACTTGCTGTTGAAATATTCCTTTATTGATTACTTTAACATCATCTTATTGTATTATTCCAAGTACAAGTTAGATTTTATAATCCTTTTATTTTAAAATATATTATAAATGAAATATTAACCTAATAGAGATCGATTTAGAAATATAGGGAATAAATCTCTCGATATTCGAGATCACTAGATGCAAGATTCTCTAGCGAATACAAAACAATCGCTTCGACCAAAACTTAAAACTTAATCAGTTGATTATAGCAATCTAGATAGTTTACAATTATTCCAATAATAATTAAATTGGGCTTTGAAGGGTACGAGAATTAAGAAGAAGCCTAAAAAACAAGTATATACTTCTGGAGTTAGAGATTATTAAACAAGGTAAACGATTGAATTAAAAAATTAAGTCAACTAGATTAAAAATATGCTTGAATCTGATTCTTAACTGAAAAATGTAGAACAGAAGCTATAAAAATTATTAGTTTAGCTAGAAGATGAGAGAGCGAAGAGAAAATTTTCCTCACCAATACAAAATTTTAACAATCCAGGACTTCAAGGTATGCCAAATCCTATGTATATTCCGCAGCAGCAGATGTATCCCCAGCCTTATTCATATCCTTATCCATATCCTTATCCTCCCTATCCACCTGTCCCTCAATAAAGAGGCTTCCCTCGTAGGAAAGCAAGACGTAATGATTTTGATGAAAATTCATAAAGTGATCAAGATTAACCTCGTAGAAGTGACCGAAGTCAACTAACAAAAAGAAGTAACTACTCCAGAAAACCAAAAAATAATTTAAACAGAAAATAAAGATTAAGGACAAAATTACGAATGTATATATATGCTGTGGTTTTTACATTTTTCATTCGAAGTTAAGCTAAAAAACTATCAAATTTTCGAAAAAATAACTCAAAGAAGTTTTGGACTGATAAATTCGATAGCCAAATAAATAATTTAAAGAATTGGCTTTTAGACTCTCAAAAGTTTTCATTATCGATAATCCTATAAAAAAAGAATCTACCTTTAAATTATACTAAAGATAAATCAGAAAGAGTAAAAGAAGAAAAACAAAAATTATTATTACAAATAGTAAATATTGGAGTTAACAAAATGTTAGAATAATGTACAACTCAAAAAGTTTCTTTATTTTCATAAATCTTATTAAACTTATGCAGACGTGGTAGCTTTGCACCAACTAGATTTTGGACTGCATATGAACTGTAGCAAATTTGTATATCGGAATATTTTGGATTTTTTAGAGTGGATCCTAATTTGTAAAAATATTTAATAGGAATTTTAGTCTTTATAAAAGTTTTCATCTTTAACATGTTTTTACAACCATCAAAATTCGATGTGAATAATTTCCCAAAAAAATTGGAGCCAATAACTACAAATATGAAAGTGATAAGTTCTGTCTATTACCATATGGCCAAATAAGTGATAAATTAATATAAAAATGAAGAAAGAGATGGAGATATTTACAAAGTAGGAAATTGGCTTGAGGTCAAAAAATAATTTATTGTCGAATGTTGTGAGCCGCTTATCTATGGGAATAATTATCCCGAAGATTAAGAGTACATTTCGGGGTTATTGACAGAGAAGGATATGAATTAATTAAAATAGGAAGAAATTTGGGGCATATGTACATAGAAGATAAAGAAAATAATCGAAAAACTTCATGTCTAAATGATGGCAAAAGACAAGCTAGTAAAAAAAAATATCAAGTATAAGCTTTATAAGTGATCATATTAGTACATTTTTAATTTTAGTTTTATTCATCTTATGCTAATCCTCCTATAAAAACTCTGTCACTTTTTTGAAACTATATTTTAAGATATAATTTGACTTTAAAAAAAATGGGACCTTATTTAGCTCAACCAATCACTTAGAAACATACAAATCGTAATTAATCAAACAAAACAAGACTACGATGCTCATTTGGTGAAATGCAAGGTAAAGAATAACTTATGAAGGTTGGAGACGTTCAATGTAAGATGCCGCCATCCATGAGGTTGATATTGGAGATTAAAATGCTTTATTCGCTGTATTTGATGGACATGGGGGTACAAATTCAATTATCAAGGTTTATAAGTTAGTAAGTACGTGTAGAAAATCTTCATTTCTCAGTTGAAAAATTCTAAACTGTATAAGTAGGGTAAATATTAGTAAGCTTTAATTTAAACTTTTCGCCGTGTTGACGATATGATCCAAAGTAAATAAGGAGAAGAAGAACTTAAGTTAATTCGAAAAAAAAATTAAGGGTCAAATTTAGGATAGAATAGAATTAGTGATGGAGCAGGGTGTACTGCCAACGTAGTGCTAATCACAAAGAAAAAAATATATGTAGCAAACGCTGGAGATTCAAGAAGTGTTCTTTGTAAAAATGGTAACGCAATTCAATTATCTTTTGATCATAAACCTGAAAATACATTGTAAACTCAAAGAATAGCAAAAGCTGGAGGTAAAATAGTTAACGGAAGAGTAAATGGAGGATTAAATCTTTCTAGAAGTTTCGGAGATTTCGTATATAAGAAGGATAAAAATAGACCATATGATTAACAACTAATCATATCAAAACCAGATGTAAAATAGTATAATAGAACTCCTGAAGATAATTTCATAATTATAGGGTGTGATGGAATTTTTGAGAGATATATAAACGATAACCAACCTTTAATTACAAAGTTATACGCAGATCTAAAAAAAGGGGTTGATGGGGTTACCGTTATCAAGAATTTACTTGATTTCTTGCTAGCGAAAGATACGACTGAGTAAGTAGGATGCGATAATATGTCATGCATGATCATAGAATTTATTTGAATTAATCAATATATCACTGTGGGATTAGTATCTGTAGTAATAAAGATTAATATTTGTATTTTTTAAAAAAAGTGAGATATAAAAGAAAGATTGAAAGTCATAATTTAACAATTATGATATTATTTCTTTTATAAATGAATTAATTTCATATTTTTTATATTTATATGTATTAAGAGGAGCCAAAACCAAATAAACACGTGAAGTTAGGTATCATAGGGAACGTTGATGCGGGTAAATCTACCCTTGTAGCAGTGTTAACTAAAGGTATGCCTGATGACGGCAATGGAGTAGCTAGGACAAGAGTATTTAATTATCTCCATGAACAATAGTCTGGGAGGACAAGCTCAATAGGTCAATAAATCATGGGATTTAATGATGAGGGTAAGCAAATCATACCTGAGAGATTCAATCAAAATAAAAATAAATATTGGAAGGAAGTTGTTAAAGATAGCACGAAGGTGATCTCATTGGTTGATTTGTGCGGGCATGAGAAGTATTTGAAGACTACTATTAATGGATTAACTGGCCTTGCACCAGATTTTAGTTGTGTTGTTGTGGGAGCAAATATGGGATTATCAAAAATGACGAGATAACATATAGGTTTATGTTTATTTTTAAAAATTCCTTTCTTCGTCATCATAACTAAAATAGATCTAGCTCCACAGAATAAATATGAAGAGACACTAAGCGAGATAAAAAAGATTTTAAAAAGCAAATTACTCAATAGATTTCCTATTGTCATGAGTGAATAGAAAACAACCAAAGCAGTACATATAATTTAATTTAGTAATTATAAAAGAGTGCGGAGCAGATGCCAACTGCGACTATATGTCCTATATTCCCTGTTTCTAGTGTCACGAAACAAGGATTTCCTTTACTTATTTAATTCATATCTAAGCTGAATGTTAATACACCTTCTGTTTAACAACTTAAATAACAACCATTTTAGTTTTAAGTCAATGAGTGCTTTGTCGTTGAAGGTGTTGGGCTTGTTCTTTCAGGTATCGTGAGAAGTGGGATGGCTAAACTTAATGCAGATTGTTTACTTGGGCCAGATAAAACTAAATAATTTAAGCAAGTTCAAATTAGATCAATACACGTCTCCAGAAACGCATGCGATGTAGCAGTTACTGGAGATCTTGCATGTCTCAACATCAGGTCAACAAAAGCAAATGAAAAGCTAGTCAGAAAGGACATCAGAAGGGGAATGGTGTTAATCGACCATAATAGAAAACCATAACCCGTAACAGAATTCGAAGCATAACTCCAAGTACTCCATCACTCTACGACAATAAAGCCAAAGTACGAAGGAGTTTTACACTGTGGTACAATCCAACAAACCGTAACCTTAATAAAAATATTCAAATAAAAAGATGAATAATAATTATTACGAAACTAAGATCGAGGACTTGTTCTATTCAAATTTAAGTATCAGCCAGAATTCGTGAAAATAGGAGAGACAATACTACTTCGATAGGGTAAAACTAAGATTATTGGAACAATAACAAGAATCGTATCTTGAATTAATAAGTACTTAGTGATGAATTATATTGTACTATTTAAAAAAATAAATATAATGATAAGTTAAATAAAATATCCGTTATTTATATGTAATAAATATAAAATATATAAGAATGAGGATACATGGCGAGCAGGGACAGGGAGGATAAACTTTGCAGAAGTGCTTAAGTTATAATGATTTGAAGAGGAAGAGGATGGGTAGATCTTTGAATAATATGAAAAATACACATGTTCTTGTTGAAGATAAGTAGAAAATTATGAGAAGTGGGCTTTTGCTTACTTCTATCAACATGAAGAAGATCAAAAATATTGATGGAGTCAATTCTAGGATGAAATAATTATAGGCGGATAAGTAAAAATAAAATAGGAAGTATATTAATATTTAAGGTCTTGCTGAAAGTTTTCCACATATAAACTTCAAATAAAATCAGCAAATAAATTCTAATTAGCCCATCAACGAAGAGAAACGATAAGCAGTGTACAAGAAAACAAAATCAATGAGAATTATTACGAAGAAGTCAGGTAAAAATTTTTTACCTAATAAGCAGAGTTCCCATCTGTTGAATAGGATTGATGGTATGCCTAATTTTAAGCCAGTTAATATCTGCAATTAATCCTTGCTAAAAAAATATAAAACAGTCCCTAACCATCAATAAAATAATTAGAGCCAAATAAATCAGAATTAAAGTGAAAAGTAGAGGAAAAAATAGGATATTTTTTTCAACGCTATCAGCCCTATCCATCGAAAAAATTAACTGTTGAACACTCTGAAAAGAGAATAAGCATCAGGGTTCTCAATACTCGAAGATATGGACCAAAAAATTATTGTGAATTCATTTCAAGTTTCAGATAATAATTTGAGTCAAAGATTCAAATTTTTTAAGAGTTAGATGCCTGATCTTCATCTAGCTTCTTAGGTAGAGTTTAAGATGCCTAAAATTGTTAAGAAGCATTTGCCACGAGACTTTTTCTTAAGAGTTTGATTTAATTGATTTTTTAATTGACTGATATTTATTTATTTTTTATTTATAAAACATATAAAAGATAATGAAAAGTTCTTTAATTCAAAACCAGCAATGATTAATATAGAACTTTATCTAAACGAAATGAAGGAATAGGCAGTTTTTGAAAGGAGTCTGAGAAATTATAAATAAAAAAGAAATTTTAAATCATATCTTCATTGTTAAGGAGAAATGAGACTTTAGCTGCTTCACTAAAGAATAAAAGGTGGAAAAAAAATGAGGATTTTGCGACTTATCTTTTGTAGAATAAAACTCTAGTATTGCAATCAATTGATCAAATCAATGGCTTAATACATATATTTTGCCATCAGAAGAATTTCAAAACGAAAATTGAACCTCTTTTAAAAATCTAATATGTGCTATACGTCGAAATAAACATGAGGAATCCTTTAAGAAGAAGAGGATTATTAATTAATTATCCTTTTGAAAAAAATGTTCTAAATAAAAAAAACAAAAGGGTTTTAATAATTAGATAAATAAAAAGTAGAGATAATGAGAAACTATTAATTTTTGAAATAAGATTGAAATAAAATTTAGGAAGTGATAGAAGGCTATGAAGAAAAAAGGATGCTTTTGCTTGGTTATGGAATAAAATGATTTTTAAAGAATAAACTTATAATTTCCTTAATTTGGATAAAGTTTGAGTTTCAAATTGTCCACCTATTTTTTTGTTAAAACTTTTCGTTTAGGGTGATATACATACTTCAAAATATTGATAAAATATGCTGTATCCCTTCGATATGTGAATTTTAGTTGATTGTAATGCAGGAGTGTTCGTGCCCGAGCTACAATTTTTTTAATTATTTTAATCACCTTGTATATAATTTCTTTTTATTTCGCTACTATGGGTAAAAATAAAAAATAAACAAGAAAAAATGTTATTTAAAGTCAGTGAACGTTAATTTTTATCTAAATATTACTGTAAAATTGTATTTCAGGAATTGCGTGACAAAAACCATCTTGTTCTATTCCTCGTTAATGCATTATAGAGTTTAAAAACACAGATAAATCATAGTGTTATGTATTTCAAATGATGTGTTATGATCTTAGTCAATCTCTGGCTTAGTTTTTATCAATTTTCTTCAAAATATATTGATAATTATTTTAAAATGCTTTAGAAAAAGAGCCAGCAAATCAATTAGGGCTTTATTCAATTCCAAAATTAATTTTGTTCAAGGGGAGGGGCTTTTCAACCCACTAATCCTCAAATGGATTACTCTGTCCATCATTAAATGCTTAATTTTTTTGCTTCTTAAAAATCGAACAACAAAAATTAAAGACAGTTATCAATCAAAGGGGAGGATAAGAGTCTCATAAATGACGCTGAAATGTGGAGCAGAGCTGAAATTGAAAAATTATTCAAGCTCTACGACTATTATGGCCCACAATGGAAGATAATGTCCCAGCAAATGTCTTCAAGGTTTTGATTTTATAATTTTAGAACTGCCAATAATTTGAAGAACAGGTTCTATACAGTTCTTAGAAATTTGATCAAATTGCTCTTTCGAAAGAAACCAGAGAGCTGTCCAAAGCTTCCCGGTTAAATTCCTTCAAAAGATTTATCCCGACTGTATGATGGAAAATAAGGTACAAGTTTACTAAAATAGATTATTAAGTCTTTAAATCATTTATCCCGACTCTACTGCAAGAAATCAAATATGATTTGTAAAGTTAAAATATAGAAATTGTTGTTAGAAAATATTCTTAAGAAATAGTCAGAGTATACCAAGTAATTTACGGAGAAAGAATTGCAAACCAGGAAGAATAGTCTAAGAAAAATGTTCACAAAACAACATAAAGAGTCCCCTCTCTATTCCCGACAGCATCATCATTGAACTACAGAGAAAAATAATATGAAGGAATGGACAAAATACCGTTTCTAAATATAAAATAGAGTAGTAGTAATGCAGAGATTATACAACAGCCGCCTGGGTATGTCTGTGTATTCTTTATCAATCCTTCTGAATTTTACTCTCAGCAAAGGATTTGATTATTACATTTTTGTTATATACTGAAAAAATGGAATATAATAAAAATAGAAGAGCCAAGAAATGTTCTTTTTATCATTTTTTATTCAGATTCATCAATCTCTATTCTATCTATAACTTCATCTATTATTTGCAACGTTATCGAATTTCAAGGATGGCTTATTTATTTTTTCTATCAAATGCTAACTCTAATGCATCTCTGATCTTCTACTTTCTC
>ERZ724506.837-NODE-837-length-10826-cov-7.905765_pt1 | contig 10826 bp, 8 predicted proteins | sample MGYA00376039_ERZ724506 | MGnify/ENA primary metagenome ERZ724506 (study PRJEB28724, sample SAMN07190887) | wastewater metagenome | isolation source: effluent of sewage treatment plant in Hong Hong | place: USA: Christiansburg, Virginia | collected 2016-03-01 ... | reverse complement strand
TTTAAAAATATTTTAATTGACTCTAATTTTGAGGCTATCGTTTGATCTTTGTGTATCATTCTTCATAAGCATAAAATTCTTGATTAAATAAACTATTCAAATAAGCAGTATAAGAAGAAAAATGTTAGTACTAAAGTACTTCAAGAACTCATTAGAAATTTCTAAGTTGAGATTTTATATGTTAAAAACTCTTTGGAACAGTAAAGCCAAATCTCCTGTTAAATATGACGAGTACAACATCAATATAACAAAACCCAATATAACTAAGCTAAAAATAATAAATGCAACTGACTAAAATAATCCTAAAGATTTTCTCTATCCAAACTAAAATGCAAAGCTAACAAAAATAAGCAGGTATAGTAAGGCACTATAATATACAGATATAGTGAAGCTGTGGTTTTGATTAACAACATCAATTGATTCATAACCAAGAGCATCTGTAACACTCTTATATGCAACATCTGTTCTCATCAAAACAGTTACATTTTTGAACATTTAAATTACAAAAAATAAGCTTAAAAAATATATAAAGATCTCATATCATCCAAAACCATTGCCGTGCGTACTTTTCTTAGTTTTATAATGTTCTTAAGGAACTTTACTAATAAAATATATTATGCAAAATGTCTTTATTATATTCTAAATAATAGTGTGTATTTACAGCTAAGAAATGTTGTTCATGCTAAAGAAAAAACTTCTTACACAATCATGCTGATTAAACAAAAGCAACATGAGTAAGGTTTATTATAATGTCTCTTAGAAAAATTCAATTTCTTTGCAGAGAACTAAAAACTAGGAAATATTTTGAGTCTTACTAAAGAAGGAAGTTCCTGATACCTCATGATGACTCCCTATAATAAGACCCAAATCTGCTTATTATATAGCTAAATAATCATTCTATCCATTTCCTATATAACCAACTTGACTGCCTTGATCACTAAACACATTTTAATAAAGTCATATTATATCTTGCTTCTAAACATCATTGCATGATCCTACTGCTCATAGTTATATTAGAAAATCTTTAAGCACATTTTATGGCAAGCTTTAGCCAAGTGCCATAAATGTCTCTGCAGTAATAACCATTCCAACATTATACATCTAGCATCTCTTTAATAAAGAGTCAAATGGCTCATCGTTTTCTACATTTTTCTGAGCCGCATCTTTTTGCTAAGCATAATTTATGTTTAAGCTAGTTTGAAATTTAAACTAAGGGGAGCCATTGTGTAAAGTGCCTATATAAAATCCTGTTTGATTTAAGATACCAATTTACTTGGCTACGCTGGCACATGAATAGATAAGATCACCACTTAGAATAAATACTTATTTATCATAGCTTATTATTTCTTATATTGTTTCAACTGTTTCTTATGTAACTACGTTTTTTAAAATAACAAAGCTAAGAAACTCCATTTTAGTAAATAGCTCCTCAAAACCCTGCATAATTTATTCCATATTAAGAATTCTATAGCCTAGTGTAATTACTTTATGACCTTGAGAGGCAAAATACTTAACCTAAAGCTTATAGTTTTCAGGAACTGTTCTTGGGTTCATTTTCTGTCAAAAAACTAAAGGCTAGCCTTTAGTATATAAAATAAATTAGTTTTTTATTTAAAGTATTACTCCTTGTTATCAAAAGTCTTTATCATAAGGAAATATTTTTATTACTTTTAAAGTGTCTTTATTATTGCTTATTATTGAGGTCATGCTGGTTATATTTGAAACAATATTACTTGAGATCTAGCTAGTTTTTTAATCTAAAAAAGGCAAGACCTATTTATAAATAATTTCATCAATTTTCGGGCCACTATAAGTTCCATCTCTATTAGTTTTTATTTCATTGCAAAATCTTAAAGCTTGTTAAAATTTCTAATAATCCTAATTCTCTTAAAGATCATTTAAAGTCTACAACTTTAATGTATTGAAATTCTCTTTTAATAGCAGCCCAAAAAACTCATAATTTTCTTATGTCAAAGTCCCTGTCTTATCTAGCCCGATAAATTTTAAGTTAGAACAATTCAGAGTTTTTTCCACACTTTTAATAAAAATATTATTCTTTTAGAGCCGCTTTTTTAGGTAGTGTAGCAGAACTAAAATTGCACATAACAAATTAGTATTAAAAATATATCCAACTTGTTGAAAGACACGAGAAATTGCAAGATTAAAAGTTCCAAAATGTCAGCTGAAAATTTATTCATAAAAAATCAAGCCCTAAACAAAAGTTACAATTACCAAAAATTTTACTATATTTGTTATATATACTACAAAAGAGCTATTTGAATTTTTTCTTTTTGATATCAAAGCATGCTGAGTGTCAACTAAGGTGCTTTAGCCAACCCCTATAACAAGTCCTTTTATTAGTCCATTATCAAGCTAGCATCCTGAGAACAAAATATTATCACTGCTTAAGCTATAAGCCTCCTGATCAAAGATTCCTTTTTTGGCTATAGGAGTTTCTGATCCGGTGTAGCCAGACTCATTGCACTAAATACTTCCTGATAAAATAACAATGTCTAAATCTATATAGCCTTTATCAAGAATAATCACATCTCCAATACAGATCTCGTTTTTCTCTACTATAATATTTTTCTGAATCTCATTCCCGCCCATTCTCTCTACCTTATAGGTCTGTGTGAGGTCTCTTATTTCTTGCATGACTTTCAAATATTTTGTCTTTTTAAACTGTCTCATTAGAATGTATATAAGGACAAGACTTTTTATTGAAAAATAAATTCCTGTGTAAAATTAAAAATTGAAGCTCTGAAAAAATATCTCAATAAAAACTGACAAAATTTAAAAAGAAAATATTGCCTTAAAAAACAGCTTAGCAAAAGTCTATATTTTTGAGTACTCAGAATTGCTGCCAAAATGTTTTAAAGATTTCTTAATAAACTCAGGATTTTTTGGGCTAGAATTATCCTTAGCGAAATCCTTATTGTTTTTTAGCTTGTTTATCAGATGCTCTGCCAAAGGTAATAGTTTTCTGCTATTAAAGTCAACTACAAAAATAGAGCCAAAAATCCTAACAATGTCACATATATCTTAGCCAATACTAACATCATCTTTTATGCTTGTATTTTTCTCTATGTCAAAATAACAAAGCTCTTGGTTAACTTATAACCCAATACAATCAGCATTGCTATAATCCTCTACTTAAAATCATATTAAGTTATCTTGTCCAAGTTTTCTGAATATTTTTGAGAAAATTTTGAAGCCTCTTAAGCCAAGTTTTTACTTATACTGTTTTCCTTTATCAGTGTACTAGAAATACAGCAAGCTTTTCATTTAAATTTAACTGCTAAAGTTCATTATATAAAAAAATAAAATTAATATATTTGTTTGGAGATAATTTCTCTGTGCTGGATTCTTAATTAATGAAGCTCTCAAGTAAGCATCTATATCTCATAAGAAAAGAAATTTATTTTCTCTTTAATAAGAGCATCATTGGAATTTTCTTAGAATAAAACTTGTTCATATTATTTCCTTAATTGGGATAGTTTTTCTTCTTTTTGTTATATTAACTTCTCAATTTTATCTTTTGTTTTGAAAAAAGATTGATTTGAGTTTTGAGAACTTTTATAACTTTTTTTGGATTGAGAATAATTGAGAGATTTTTATGATTATTATCTAGAAGTTTTCTAGCATGAAATGCTTTTTTATCATGTGATTATTTTAAGCTGATTTTCAGTGTCATCTTTTCTCTCTTGTTATTCTTAAAGAATTTTAGATATGTCATTAACAATATTTTAAAGTATTCTGTGCTCAATTGAGAAATTCTTGCCTTTTTTTAAGAAATCTCAAATACTTTTAAGAGGCTCTAAATTTTTTATCATAACCTCTTTAAGTTAATAGTTTTAGCTTTAAAGAGTCTTAGTGTCTTGCTTGTATTACTTGATCTGCTTTTCAAGATTCTTATTAAACTTTTAAACAATATTAAAAGTATCAGGATTTCATTAAGTATTTTTATCATTTTTTCTTTAAAGACTTCTTTCTTTATAAGGAATAGGAACCTATGCTTATTTAGAGCTTTTATTAAGCAAGCTGAAATTCTAGTGCATTATTGTTTCTAGTTTTTAGTTCTGAAAATTTATTCTATTTTAAAGCTCTCTGTTTTGTTCATATAAATCTTTTACTTGTCTTTAAAGCTGCTGATTTTCTTTGTTTGTAGAAGAGTATTTTTCAGCCAATTATTACACACACTTATCCTGTTCCTATTTGTGCTTTAAGATCTATTGTTTAAGCAACTAGTTCTCTTACAGATAATATTCCTAATGTATACTCTAGTTATCTTTAGAGATATCTTAAGAAACTTAGCTACTATAAAACTCATGATTAATACTGCTTAATGGAAGCTCCAATGACTAGTCTATTGATCTTTATAAAACTTCTTGATTTTTATTTCTAATCTGTTTTTCTTTAAGCAGACAGCTCAGCTCCTCAAGAGACATTTCCTTAAGACTTTTTTTCATAAATATAATTAGTAAATTTTAATTATTTGCTTGGCTTTGAATTTAGGAATATTCCCAGCAAAAGTCCCAACCAAAGAGCAAAAACATAAGTTGATATGGAGAAGCTTTTTGGCGGAGATTTTATTTGAGAAAAATTAGAATTGTTATCTTAAGTCATGCTTTAGAATGTAGTTGAGCTATTGTTCATTTCTCTATTAGAGATGGTGCTCTAAAAAAGATTTTGTTATTGATCAGTATTTTTATTGTTTGTTACATTTATATCGGCTCTAATGATAATTTTCTTTATTTGATCTCAGTTTATTTAACTAATCTCTTTTAGTTGTTATAAATCTTCTGCTTGGATAGAATTGTCTTTGATCTCCATATACTCTATAAGAAACTTAATTCTTTAAGGACTTGTTTGAATATATTTCTAAGTTAATAAAGTACACTTAATACTCTATGATTGATTTATGTTTAAAAGTAATGTGGATTGACTCACTCTAAATACCTCTGTATTTGAGCACTTTATTTTAACTAGCATTTTGAACTCATTTTCTTAAGGATTTGTTATTTGAATACTATCTGAGACATCATTGGTTTGGTCTTTTTTGACCTCATAAATAAGCTTTTCCTTGTCTACCTTTAACATTATAATTATAATATAATTATAATTATTTAAATAAGATTGTGGAGTAGCTAATCCTTAATATTTAAAGGGTCTTCTGATTTCTATATTTGGTTATAGAAGTTCTCCAGAGTTTTTAAATCCTGTTGATAATAATTCTTAATCTGTTCAAATCTTTGTCTTTCTTTCTCGAGTACTTAATTTTATTTGTTTTGAAGATTTTTCAATTAAATTTCTTTTTAATAAATTCTTTGTTGCAGATTTTAAATTGTGTTTTAATTTTATTAATTTTCTATTATATAAACATAGTTTTCTTTAGCTCCTTGTTACTCTTAGTTTATTTTAAATTCGAAAGTTTTCTCTAAGAGCTCTTAGTATTTACTAATGGAATACAAAAGCTAATCCTTTACTTATTCTAATAGTAGTCCTTTTTTGGAATTTTCTTAAGTAATTTGTTATATAAGATCTATGAATAAGTTTTTAAATATTTCGTTTTTAACACTACAAATTCCATTGTATTTAGTGCTATTTTATTTTAGATTTTCTTCAAGTTAAATTATCTATTCATCCAGCTTAGACTTTGTTGTTATTTTTACATTTTAATTTAGTTATTCATCTCATATAGATAGTATGGGGTCTTATTAAGAGACTTAATTTTGCATTATAGAAAATATTTTAAAAAATTGATAAAAAAATTCAAGAATAAAATGTTTTAAAAATTATTTATTAATCAAGTAGATTATTTTCTACTACGTTACTTTTTCTCTTCCAGCATTAACCAAAATCTCTATTAACTTTAGATTGTTGTCTCATTCTATGTAATTCTTTAGAAAAAACTCAAAATAATTAAGAATTTGACTTTAGAGAGCTATATTATCACTAGCTTATTAAAATAATTATTTGCTTAGATTTTTGATCTACAAAAAATTAACACATGTTTTTAAGCAAGACTCGGATAAAATCTCCTATAAGTTATTATAGTTTAATAGGCATTACTTTTGCTTATCTATATATTAATTTCTCTTTTATTAATTTAACTATCATAAATGAAAGTCATTTTATTTTGCTTCAAAAACTTATCATTAAATAAAATAATTCTCAAGGTCTTGAAAAGTCTCCTTTAAAAATTCATGTAAAAAAATTTAAACTGGCAACAAGTATTATGAATATCCTTAACAAAATTACTGAATTATTAGCTGATAATCCTAAGCATTATTTTATTTACATTTAATTTCAAAATCCTCATTAAAAAAAGATTTAAAAAATCGTTATCTATTATTTAATAATTTGATAAAAAATTCTTTTGTTTATTTAACTTGAATATTATTTAAATATTATCTAAGCTTTTTTATATCAAAAAATGCTTTTAGTTCTTTATTAGTTTATTGTTTTTTAATCATTTAAAAAATCTTCAAAATTCTAAAACTTATTAATAAATCTTACTGTTACTATTAAAGTAAAAATATAAAGTCGTGTTCTATATAATATTATGCTGATTCTTAGGGAATTTAATTAACTTAATAATAGCTACATAATTACTAAAAAAGCTACTATATTTTATTCTGTTTAATATTTATTGACTCTAAAGAAAAATTAATTTTTGTTTAAAATAATATTAAATTTATAAGCCATATTAAATTCATTTTCAATTATAAAAACAATGAGCAAAATATTATTGTATTCCAAGATGATACTTACGCTTTGTGCATCAGCCTTCTTTTTCATGAGTTTCTTGGCTATAATACAAAAACACAAGATAGAATCTATTATGCACAAGTAAGCTGAGGAAGATGCTGGGTAAAACATAATGAGAACCATATACATGAACATTATAGTAACTTAATTAGATAAATATAATAGGAATAATAGCCGGATCATTAATGCTATTTAGCAACAAAGCTATTGTTATTAAATAAACACCTTTGTTAGATGAACAATAAAAGGACTTGTAAAGCTTTCTTCAGATTTGAGCTTAATTAATATTTTATTAAATTAATATTTGAAAATGATTTTTAATTTTGGAAGCTGAAGAGAAATCAAGCATAAGTTTTTGTTCTATTAACTTTAATTTAAAAAGTTTAATTATAATATTTTTAAACATATAATTTGTTTGTATTATATTATGAATAATTAGAACAAATGAGCCTGATCTTAATTTAAGCTTAAATCAGCAATCAGTTTATAATAAAGTATAAGCTTAAAAAATAAAGAAAATGAGGCTATAATAAATGCTAATATAAATTTAAAAGAGTATAAAAGAAGTGCTGTTAAGTCAGTATTAAGTGTAGAAAATTCATAGTCCAAATTTCACATAAAAAGGCTCCATAAATAAGCAATTTTTAACTTAGTTTTTTTCAAATCTTAAGATATATATATAAAGAATATACTTTAACAATTAGGTTATTAATTTACATAAGATATTGATTAAGTAAAAAAATGTGGCATAATATATACTAATAAACCGGTCCTTGTAAATAGCAAACAAATTATAAATCATATTTAAGGTACTTAAATATTAACAAATAAATAGCTTTTTCTCTAGCACTATTAATAGACATTATAACAATATGATTTCTATCCAAAAACATATGACTTCTCTATAAGTATTATAAAAGATTAATTTAAAAACAGCTCTTTATTAGATTATTCAGTTAGACTTCTAAACAATATTATTCTATCTTTGAGGAAAAATAATTTTAAATATTTTGATATTTTTCTATAAGGGGTTTAAAAAAGCTTTAAATAAACAAAAAATAAATCAAATAAGCTAGTACTTTATTAAAGACACTTCTATATGAAGTATATTAAACTATCTAGTGAAAAACCTTTAGAAAAAAGCTTAAGAATTCATACCTTAATAATTGAGTTTTTATTAAGATTTTGGTAGCAATGTTACGATTAATAGTTTTGTATTCCTCTTGAACATCAGATACTTAAAAGAGAGCAAATCTCTTAGAGAATAATAAACCAAGTTTATTAATACTCAAAATTAGAGAATCATTATTAGTTTGAGTTAAGTCAAAAAAATCTAATAGACTCTGATGATGAGTATTGGAAATTTCCTAACGAATATTTATTATATCAACTTATATATTATTAGTATTATTTTAGTGAGATTTTTGCTTAGAAAAAAAGCTTGTTAAATAATGTGTATATTTGCAAGCCAGGAAATAAGTCAAAAGGGGCTGGTATTTTTATCACATAAAATAAAAAGAAAATTCTCAAACACTCTTAATAAAACAGTATAATTGTTTAACAATATATAACCAATCCGCTCTTAATAAATCAGCATAAATTTGATCTTAGAGTTTGGGTCCTGCTATACTACAAAAATAATGATCTAAAATGCTTTTACTATTAAAATTTCTATGCAAGATTGTGTTCAGAAATTTATTAAACAAATAACTACAAAAATCTTTTTTCTCATTTGACAAATTTTTCTATAAATAAAAGTAATTTTTCCAACAAAGAAAATAGTGTTCTTTATAGAGAACAAATTAATCATATTATAAGTAAAGATATTTCAATATAAATAGAGAATATTATTTTATAAACAATTTAAAGTGTTCAGGAAAAACTTATTACAAATAATAATAATTTTTAACTACTTGGGTATGATCTTATTATAGATTAATAATAAAAAGTATTTTTATTAGAGATTAATGAGTCACCAGCATGCGAGGCTTGAAATTAAAAAATGGAGCAAGTTCTACATAACATGGCTTTGTTTTTACTACAAAAGATTTTAGATTTAAAATAAAAAGAGCAAATAAAAATGATAATTTAACAAAAAAATGAAATTGAACATTGGAAAGAAATATTTTTACAAAAGAATTTTTATAACATTAATAAAGAAATCACAAACATTGTATTGTTTGCTTAGCCATTAGAAATTAACAAAGAAATAAAAGACTTCTGATAACTAGAAAAAAAACTAGCAGCTTAAAAAATACAAATTTTTTTAGCTCAAAAAATGCTAAATAAATAACAGAAACTTTAGAATAAAAATATATCTTTAATTTATAGCATAAGATTATTAATACTATCTTTATATATTTTAATTAGTATCTAGTCTTTAAGTAATTTAAATATTATTGTTTCTATTACTGTTACCTTAGGTCTGGTTCTGTGCTTGGAATTACTAAGACTTTTTCTAAGAGTTTTAATTATCATACAAATTACTTTGAAACATCTTATTAATTCCCAATCCTTTTAACATTCTAGTTTTTTCACCCTCACATAATCAAAACTATATTTAATCTAAAGACACTGTTCTTCATTATCATTTTTTGCTTTTTCTGGAATCCAGTTTTCTATTTTAAACATTCTTCTTATTTTTATCATCTTTTTCTTCTCAGATTTCTTTCATTTGGTTTTCCAAGTATCTTATCTAATGTTCTTGATCCTTGATCTTCTAAATATGATTTGAGGGTTTGATAAAGTACTTAATATAAAGCTCATCTTTTTCTTATGACCAGAAACCCTCTGTCTCTAAATCACTAAGCTTGCAGAACCTATTGTAACCCCAGCAAATGGAGTTCTCAAACTCAGAGACATATTCTTTTTCTAGATTTTAGTTTTCTTTGCCTGGCTTTATCAAGACTACTTTATAGCTATAGGATCCTACTTACTCCCAACCTTTGACAAGCTCAATAAAAATAGACAAGTATTATCCACTGTAGACACCAGTTCCGTTTGGGTAGACTTTTATTCTCCATATCAGACAATCAAATATAATAGGATCAGAGTATATTATCTGACTTTGTTTTTTGCACTAAGAATAATTTCTCAACACAAAGCTGCCTTCATTATAAGGTATTGAGACATCCTTACCAAAGTCATCAATTAAACTCTAGCAATTATTTCTTTGAATTTGTTTGAGATTTAAGTCATTTATTTTCTTTAAGAATTTGTCAGCATGCTTTATTATTTCATTTTAAGTCTTGAGACCAATTTGCTTTTATATAGACTAATAAACCTCATCTAATTAGTCAAGCTCATCTTAAGACTTTTAAACCTCATTTTAAATAATTTTTTATTTTGTCTCCATCTCTTGTTCTAGTTTTTAGTTTAAGTTTCTATAAAACCAGATCATTTCTTTTACCTTCTCTTCTTTAGACTTGTCAAGAAGATCGCTCTTGTTCTATAGATCTTATATGTATATCTCATGACTGTTTATTTTGAGCCTTAGTTATCATAGTTCTTTGTTCATTTGCTGTACTTTTTGATCATATATAGATTTTGCTCTCTCTATCTTGTGGCCTTTATGCTGATCACAAAACATGATACAATCTGAGCACAAAATGTGTTAACAATCTATACAATAGTAAATTTATTTTAACTAATGGTCAATACAAATATCATCTTCTTTAGTCTTGCTTTCGGGCATTTGGCTTAAAGAAGTTACTCTTTTATGATGATTTTCCAGTAGCTTAGAAATATCATCTAAAAATCAACATTTGATTATTTTGCTTTGATCCAAAAAGCCTCAGCATATTGGACATTCTTTTTTCTTCTCAATAACCCATTTACATAAGCAAGTACGACAGGCAAATCCTGAGCATGATGGACACATAACTGGCTCTCTGCATCAAGCATAGCAAATAAAACATTTCAACTATTCTAAGATAATGTTTATGTCTTGATTTTCTGACTCAGGAATTTAATCGTTGTTTTGGCTTACAAGCTCACTAATAGAATTTCTGTTACTCTCTAAATTAAACTATTGCTAAGAGTCTGCTACAAAGTTC
>ERZ724506.835-NODE-835-length-10852-cov-11.658609_pt1 | contig 10852 bp, 10 predicted proteins | sample MGYA00376039_ERZ724506 | MGnify/ENA primary metagenome ERZ724506 (study PRJEB28724, sample SAMN07190887) | wastewater metagenome | isolation source: effluent of sewage treatment plant in Hong Hong | place: USA: Christiansburg, Virginia | collected 2016-03-01 ... | reverse complement strand
CGTTGCTTTTAACCCCGTTCATCCCGTGGAGGCGGTGAAAGGCGTTAGCTTTGATATTCCGGCACACCGTACCATCGCGCTGGTGGGCGAATCGGGGAGCGGGAAAAGTGTCAGTGCCATGAGCATCGTCCGCCTGCTGCCCGATAACGCGGTGGTGGCGGCGGATAGCCAGATTTGGTATCAGGGCAAGGATTTGCTGCGTGCGCCGATGGATGCCATGCGCCAACTGCGGGGCAAGGATATTTCGGTGGTGTTTCAAGAGCCGATGAGTTCGCTCAATCCGGTGTTCACGGTGGGTGAGCAAATCGCCGAAGTGCTGCGTTTGCATCTGCGCTTGAATCGCAAACAGGCGTTGGATAGAGCGTTGGAATTGATGAACGAAGTCGGCATTCCGCGTGCCAAGGAACGGCTGAACGCCTATCCGCACCAGCTTTCTGGCGGACAGCAGCAGCGCGTGATGATTGCGATGGCAATCGCCTGCGAACCCCAGTTATTGATTGCCGATGAACCCACCACCGCGTTAGACGTAACGGTGCAGCGCCAGATTATGGAATTGCTCGCCCAGTTGCAGCAGCGCAAAAAAATGAGCATTTTGTTCATTAGCCACGATTTGGGCTTGGTCGGGGAAATTGCCGATTCGGTGGTGGTGATGCGGCACGGCACGGTGCGCGAAGCGGGTGCGGTGAAAGACGTTTTCACGAATCCGCAAGATAGCTATACGCGCGAACTCATCGCCTGTTCGCGCCCCAAAGAGCGGATGCACGCCACGCCCGCAGACGGTGCGCCGCTGCTGGAGGTGAAGGGGCTGCGCAAGGATTACACATTGAAAACCGGATTTTTCCGGCGCGAGATTTTCAGCGCGGTAAAAGATGCCCATTTCACCCTGCACAAAGGGCGCACGCTGGGCGTGGTGGGCGAATCGGGTTCGGGCAAAACGACCATCGGCATGATGCTCACGCGCCTCACGGACGCGACGGCGGGCAGCATTCATTTTGAAGGGGTGGATTTGGCAAAGCTCACGCCCCAGCAAATGCAGGCGTATCGCCGCCGGATTCAAATCATCTTTCAAAACCCCTATGCCAGTTTGAACCCGCGCTTCACGGTCGGGCAGATTTTGCACGAGCCGATGCGGATTCACGCCATCGGCAAAGACGAAACCGAGCGCACCCAACGCGCCATTGCGTTGCTGGAAAAAGTCGGGCTATCGGCGGACGCGATGGGCAAATATCCGCATGAGTTTTCGGGCGGACAGCGCCAGCGTATCGCCATTGCGCGGTGTTTGACGATGCAGCCCGAAATCATTATTTGCGATGAAAGCGTGAGCGCCTTGGATGTCAGCGTGCAAGCCACCGTGCTGAATTTGCTGCTCGATTTGCAAAAAGAATTCGGCTTGAGCTACGTTTTCATCAGCCACGATTTGGCGGTGGTCAAATACATGGCGGACGATATTCTGGTGATGCACAACGGCGAAATGGTCGAACACGGTAGCGCCGATGCCGTCTACCACCGCCCCCAAATGCCCTATACGCAGCAACTGCTGGGGGCTATTCCGAGGGGGTGGCAAGCACTGGTTACCTAAGCATCCGATGCCCTGAATCAAAGCCGCCCGTCAGGTGCTGCGGTTACCATCAAGGAACCTTTTTTTCAGGATTTTTTTCATGTTTAGTAGTCTGATGCCGCCACGCGGAGAGTTTTTTGAATTACTGGCCAATCATGCCGATCAAGTGGTGTTGGGAGCCAATTCCACCCTGCGCCTGATTAACAGTTTAGGGCTGGGTTCTGAGGATATTCCGGTACTCGTTGCAGAAGTAAACTTGAGCGAGCGCAATGGTGATCAAATCAAATCGCAGTTGATTACCTTGTTGCACCGCTCATTTACCACCCCCATTAACCGCGATCAAATCCACGCGCTCACCATTGAGCTGGATAACGTACTCAATACCCTGAAGTACGTTGCCAATGCCGTCGCCATGTACAACGTTCAAGAGTCTACCGCCGAAGCGCGAGAACTCGCGGCGTTGAGTGCCGATGCCTGTATGCGTTTAAGCCGTGCCGTCAAAGGCTTGGCCGATAAAAAGCGCACCCCCGAAATCAAAGAACTGTGCCGCGCCATTGACGCGATTGAATCCGAAGCCGACCGTGTTCAGCGCAAAGCCATTGCCCAACTGTTTCAAGACGGCGGCAATATCTGGACGGCGATGAAAATGCGCCAGTTTTATTCCCTGCAAGAAGATGTTCTGGATTGTTGCCAAGATGCCGCCAAAACGATTGAAGAAATTTTGATTGAAAACTCGTAAGGCATTGGGAATTTATGGAACATCTCACTATTAGTATGTGGTCACTGGTGCTGCTCGTTGCAGTCGCACTGGCATTTGACTTCATGAACGGGTTTCACGATGGCGCGAACTCCATTTCCACCATCGTGGCCACCGGCGCATTAACGCCTAAACAAGCGGTCTTGTTTGCAGCGGCTTTTAACTTTATCGCCATTTGGGTTTTTCAACTCAAGGTAGCCGCCACCATCGGCAAGGGGACGGTTGACCCGCAGTTTGTCGATCATTACGTGATTTTTGGGGCGCTCATGGGGGCGTTGGCGTGGAACATTATTACGTGGTACTACGGCATCCCCTCCTCGTCCTCGCACGCGCTGGTAGGCGGGTTGGTGGGGGCTACGGTCATCAAGGCGGGTGGTTTTTCCCCGATTGTGTGGAGCGGATTTGGCAAAATTTTGTTATTTATTGTGATCTCGCCTTTGGTCGGATTTTTGATTGGCGGGCTGCTCATGGTGCTAGTCGCTTGGATATTCCGGCACAAAACACCGTATCAGGCGAGTAGTTGGTTCCGTTACGGGCAACTTTTTGCCGCAGGCGCTTACAGTTTGGGACACGGCGGTAACGATGCCCAGAAAACCATCGGTATTATTTGGTTGTTACTGATTACAGCGGGCGTTTCGACCACCGATGTATCTACCTTGCCGACTTGGGTTGTCTATGCCTGCTACGGTGCGATTGCATGGGGAACGTATTTGGGTGGATGGCGCATCGTCAAAACAATGGGCAGCAAAATCACCAAGCTGAATTCGGTCAGCGGTTCTTGCGCTTCGATGGGCGGGGCGATTAGTTTGGGCTTGGCAACGCTGGGCGGTATTCCGGTTTCCACCACGCACACCATCACGGGTGCGATTGTGGGCGTAGGAACGGCGCAGGACGTAAAAGCCGTGCGCTGGGCGATGACCCTGAACCTTATGGTGGCATGGGTACTCACCATTCCGGCATCGGGGCTGATTGCGGCGTTGTTTTGGTATATCGGTCGGAGCTTTTTATGAAACCAAAAACTGTACTTGAACGGGATATGTTCTTCACGCTGCTGGCAGCGCATACCGACCGTTTAGTCGCCGGAGCCAATGCCGCCGTGCGTTTATTTGCGTGTTTGGATCAAGAAGGCATCCAGTCCAAACAAATCGCCGCCTTGGTGGAAGAAGTGAACCGCAACGAAAGCAGCGGTGACGAAATCAAAGCCGATTTCACGCATTTGCTGTACGAATCGTTCACCACACCGCTCAACCGCGACCAACTGCATACGCTGATTCTCGACTTGGATCGGGTGTTGAATACCGTGCAAAACGTGGCGAATGCCATCAGTATGTACAACATCACCCACTCAACCCCCGAAGCGCGTTCTTTGGCGACCTTGAGCGCGGATGCCTGCGTCAAACTCAATCGTGCCGTGTTGTCGCTTTCCAATCGCCAGCAGATGCGCGAAATTGCCCAACTGTATCCCCAGATTGATGATCTGGAAGCGCAAGGCAGCGGCATCATGCAAGAGGCGGTAGCGCAATTATTCCGCGCCGAAGGGGACGAAGCCGCCGCATGGAACGCCATGCGAATGCGTCGCCTGTACCTCACCCAAGTCGCGGTGCTAGGAAAATGCAAGGAGGCCGCGCGTACCTTGGAAGAAATCTTATTGGAGAACGCCTGATGCGTTGGCCTTGGCACAAAAAATCCAGTTTGGATCGCTTGGTTTTCTCGTGGTCGGGGGGGGTGTTCGCATACGTGCGGGCATTGGCATCACCGAACACGGGGGGATTGGCACAGTTTACGATTCAACAAATGGGCGTTTTGCACCAAGGCGATCGGGTATTCGATGATTTCATCCTTGAACTGCGCGGGCTGGGACTCAAAGGGCTGATTGCGCACGGTATGTTGCGGCTGGATCAATACCAGTTGCTGCAAATTGATTCCCCGCCCGTTGCACCGGAAGAAGTGCGATCCGCCGCCCGTTACCAAATCAAGGACATGGTTCACGCCCATCTGGATGACATCACGCTGGACGTGATGAAGGTGGGCGATGGTCAGCAAAAAGGTTCGGGCAACTTGTTCGTGGTGGCGACGCTCAATGAAGTCGTGCGCGGTCTGAACACGCTGGGCGATGCGTTGAACTGGGAAATTCCCGTGATTGATATTCACGAAACCGCCCAACGCAATCTCCAAACGCTGGTTGCGCTAGCAGAAAATCATCTCGATAAAGCAGAAGCCGCCTTGTTGTTATCCGACGAACGCCAAATCACCTTCACCATTACCGCCAATGAAGAATTGTTTTTGTCTCGCCGCTTGGAATTGCCCGCTGGCTTTTGGCAAGCACTCAGCGGCGGTGCTGAATGGGATATGACCGATGCCGAACGCGCCCAGCGTTTCGTGCTGGAAGTGCAGCGTTCGATGGATTTGTGGGATCGCACTTGGTCGCACCGTCCGCTGGGTGGCTTGCGGGTGTATGCGGGGGAACACTCTGCCGCGTTTGCTACTTGGTTAGGGCATGAAATTGGACAAGTAGTCGGCACAATGGATTTTCATCCCTACTTCACGGGTTTGGATAGTTACCCCATCCCCGATCAAACCCAATGCCTGCCCCTGTTGGGCGTGTTACTGCGTACCGAAACCCGCAAACTTTAATATGGCACAGCAAATCAACCTCAGCACCCCCATTCTGCTGACGCAGAAGCGGTATTTTTCAGCGCATACCATGCTGGTGGCGTTGTCGGTATTCGTGGTGTTCGGGGGGATTGGGATGGCCGTTTGGGTTTGGAATTTCCAGCAAAGCACGGATTCCATGAACGAAACCGTGCGGGCGCAATCGTCTGAATTGGATAAATTGCGCCTTGCCATCACCCAAAACCGCAGTATTCACCAGCAACCGATAACCGCCTTGCAGACCGAATTACAACAACTCAAAGCATCTGTTGCACAGCGTGAGAAATTGCAACAATTCCTCCAAGAGGGTGTACTTCCGGCGGGTTCGCGCTATTCTGATCGTCTGGACTGGATTGCACGCAGCATTCCAGCGACGGTCTGGATTACGGGGGTCAAAATGGACGGCACGCATTTCGATGTCAGCGGTTATACGCTGGAGCCATCCGCCTTGAGTGAGTGGCGCACCAAGTTGGCGCAAAGCCCACTCATGCAGGACATGGAATTGGCAGCGATTCGGGTGGAAAACGTTCGCACTACCGCAGGACGGGAACGCTGGTCGTTTCAGTTGCGCAACACGGTAGTCCACCCCCCCGTGCCGAAGGAGCAGAAACCATGAAAGCGTGGTGGAAAATTCAATCGGGTCGCATCAATGCGTTAAGCCTGCGGGAACGGGCTTTTCTATTCGTCACGCTGATTATTTGCCTGTTGGCACTGGCCGATACCCTGTGGATTTCGCCCACCCAAGCAGCGTATCGGCAAACCACCTTGAAACTCTCGACCCAAAACGAAGAATTGCAGCGTTTGCGGGTTGAATTGGGTTCGCTCTATAGCCGCGCCGCTACCAGCAATCTGGCGACCGACCCGAACCAAATTTTGCGCAATGACATCAACACCGCCAAAGAACGCCTGCAAGTGCTGGACAAAGCAATCAGCGAACTCACGCAGCGTGCGCAAAATGCCCGTTCGATTGAAGCACCGCTCATGGAATTTTTGCGCCGTCAAGAGGGTCTCACGTTGCTGGGTACGCGCACCTTGGGCGGTGGGGATACGACCCCCGAAACAGCGGGTTTATTATCCATTCTGTCTATTGCTTCAGGTACATCGCCCAATCTGAATAAACGGGGATTGGAATTACGGGTAAGTGGCAGTTATCCGCAGTTAAGCCGCTATGTGCGCACATTGGAAGAAGCCCTGCCCGATTTGCGTTGGGGGCAACTAGAAATACGGAATACACCTATTCCATCGGATAAACCATCGGATAAACCGGAATTAACCGTGCAGGTTCACGTTGTGGGGGTTTCACCATGAAATACATCGTGTTACTGGGGGTTACGGTATTATGGCTCCCCTTTGCGACGGCACAGGCGCTGCGTGATCCCACCGTTCCGCCGATGGAAGCGGGGTTGCAACCGAGCATCACCTCCGATGAATCGGGTACGCCCACCACATTCCTTGAGCGCGAAGGCATGACGGTGGTGGTGCGCAATGGTCAATCGTATGTGATGCGGGGCAGTCACTTGATTGCGCTGGGTACGATGGTGGATGGAAAAAGGCTGGAGAAAATTACCGAAACAGAAATCTGGTTACGTGATGGAAAGCAGCACATCAAAGTGCCGCGTTTCATGTCTGATATTCAAATACGCTCCGCCCCTCCATGAAACCATTACTTCCTCTTTGTGCCAGATTGCACGCTGCCATCGCGTTGATACTGCCCGTACTGTTACTGGGTTGCACCGCCGATCGCGGTTTGCGCACCCCCGATGTCAGCGAGGCGGTGCGTACCGAATTGGCTTCCCTACCGCCCCCCCCCGCCTCCGCCAAACCCCCATCCGGTGTGATTCCAACCAAGGTGATGGACGCGCTGGGTGAACCGCCCCCCAAACCCACGCCCCCGCCCCCCGAACCCCGTTTGGATTTGCTGGTAACCAATGCCAAAGTGCGCGATGTACTGCTGGCGATTGTGGCGGATACCCGTTACAGCATGTTGATGCACCCCGATGTATCCGGCACGATTTCGGTCACGCTGCGCGGTGTCACGGTGGTGGAAGCGTTGGAGGCGATTCGGGATGTCTATGGCTACGATTTCCGCTTAGAAGGTCGCCGTATCACCGTTTACGCACCGTCATTGCAAACCCGTATTTTTACGATCAACTACCCCCACGCCCTGCGCACGGGTAGCAGCGAGCTGCGGGTATCGTCAGGTGGATTGCCGAATAACAGTAACACTGGCAATAACAACACCGGTAACAACAATGCCGGAACCGGCACGGGTAATAACAACAATAACAATAATAACGGTAACAACAATCAGCAGCAGCCCAAACAGCACCAAGGCAATAACGGGGGAAGCGTTGTTGCTACCAGCTCCCAAACCGATTATTGGACGGAGATGACGCTCGCCATTCGGAGCTTGATTGGCGGTGGCGAAGGGCGCAGCGTGACCGTGAGTCCACAAGCCGGCATCATGGCGGTGCGGGCGATGCCGGATGAATTGCGGCAAGTTTCCCAGTTCTTGAAAGCCGCGCAAATGGCGATTGAACGGCAGGTGATGCTGGAAGCCAAAATCATCGAAGTCGAATTGCGCGATGGTTTTCAAAGCGGTATTGACTGGTCGGCACTGCGCAATTCCGGCCGCTACACGGGGACGATGGGTAGCGTATCCGGCAGTTCGCCCAATAATGTGATGCAAAGCGGGGTGGTTTATAACGCCCCGGGTTTCTCCGCCACCGCCACGCCCGCGCTGCTGGATACCACCGGATTACCCGCTGCGGTCGGTGGATTGTTTGGATTGGCCTTGGCGACCGATGGTTTTCAAGCCGTGTTGGGTTTCCTAGAAACGCGCGGTGATACCCAAATTTTGAGCAGCCCCCGCATCGCCACCATGAACAACCAAAAGGCGCTGCTGAAGGTCGGCACGGACGATTTCTACGTCACGTCCGTCACCAGCACGCCCAATACCAATACCGGTACGAATGGAACGACGACTTCCACGTCCTCGAATCTCACGCTGACTTCGTTCTTTTCCGGCATTGCGCTGGATGTGACACCGCAAATTGACGATAGCAACAATATCACCCTCTACATCCGCCCCTCGGTCACGACGGTGACGGAAAAAACCAAGCAAGTCGATTTGGGCTCGGGTGGTAGTTTCCGCTTGCCGCTGGCTTCTAGCTCGGTGAACGAATCCGATACCGTGGTGCGGATTCAAGACGGTCACATTGTGGCAATTGGTGGATTGATGCAAATGGAAGCCAATCGCAAAGATTCTGGCCTCCCCGGAACCAGCGATACCGCCTTTGCTTCCGTGCTGGGTAACAAAGTCAATTCGGGGCGCAAAAAAGAATTGGTGGTGTTGATTAAGCCCACCATCATCCGCTCAATAGAAGACTGGGAAGCGCAAACCCGCCGCACCCAAGCCGATTTTGAGCAGATGGATGCCGCACGCTCCCGCATGATTCGTTTGGATGGCTCGGGTAAGTGAGATTACGATGTACCTTGAACATTTCTCCCTGCGTGAAGCCCCCTTTTCGATTACGCCCGATTCGGCCTACTTTTATCCGCACGAAAGCGTACAAGCGGCTTTCAATACGGTACTGGTAGCCCTGCGTAGCGGCGAAGGCTTCATGAAAATTGTGGGCGAAGTGGGTTGCGGTAAAACAGTGTTGTGCCGCCAGTTGCTGAAAACGCTGCACCAAGAATGCGTCACGGCCTACATCCCCAATCCGGGCATGGGGCCGGATGATTTGCTGATGGCTTTGGCGCAGGAACTCAAAATTACGCTAGAACGTCCGCTCACCCGCCACGGCATCCACAATGCGATACGGCACGCTCTGTTGCGCTATGCGGCAAAGGGCATACGGGTCGCCCTGTTTATTGACGAAGCGCAGGCCATGCCCGTGCGCACTTTGGAGAGTGTTCGGCTTTTATCCAACCTCGAAACCGAGAAAAGCAAATTGCTGCAACTGGTGTTGCTGGGGCAACCGGAATTAGATACCAATCTGGCACTACCGGAAATTCGCCAGTTGATGCAGCGGATTACGTTCAGCGAATACATCGGTGCTTTACCCGCCGATAAAGTCGGCAGCTATGTGATGCACCGCTTGCGCACCGCCGCGCTGGGCGTGCAAACCAATGTCGAGATTTTCGATGCCGATGCCATTCGCCACATTACCCACACCAGCCGAGGCGTTCCCCGACTGATTAACATCATTGCCCACAAGTGCCTGATGCTGGCGTATGGTGAAGGGGTGTACCGCGTCACACGCGACCACGCCCGCATGGCTGCCAAGGATACGCCCGGTGTGGTCGATACCCGAAGCTGGTGGCAACGACTTTGGAGCCGATCATGAGCGTCATCAACAAGGTATTGCGCGATTTGGATCAGCGCTTGGCTTCTAAACGCACCAATCCGCTCCAACAATCGGCAGCCCCCGGATCGCCCTTGCGTTTGGATACACGCAGCATTCTGGCAAAAGGAAGAAAAGAAAATCCCCCGCTGTGGCAGGTGCTGGTAGTGGGTGGTATTACGCTGTTCATTGTGGGGCAGGCGGTGTGGTGGTGGGTGAAACCCGCTCCGATTGCACCACCACCGCCCATGCCGATTCCACGTCTGCAACCCGTGGTCGCTACGCCCCCCGCACCCATCGTTGCAGTATCTGCGCCTATTCCGGCCTCTGTACCTATTCCGGCCTCTGCTCCTGCGGTAGTTGCTTCTGCACCAGCCCAACCCGCCGCCTCTGCCAGCAAAGCGATTGCCGCGTTACCAAAACCCATTCAGCCCAAAGCAGCAGCATCGGCGACGGGTACGGCTTCAGCGGCCACGCCGCCACAACCGAAACCGAGTGCCAGTGCCGATGCCACCGCACTGGCACTGCGCGATGCCGTGCGCCAGCAACTGGCACGGGGCGATTACACTGGCATCTGGAATACCTTGGGTCATTTAGAAGAGTCGCCTAAAAACAGCGATTTGTGGGCAATTCGCGCCAATGCCGCGCAGCGACTAGGGCGGCATCAAGAATGCGTTCATGCCTATTTGGTCGCGCTCGAAGCCAATCCGAACGAGCCGCGCTGGTTGCTCGGTGCGGCGGTTTCGTTGGCTGCGCTGGGCAAAACCACACAGGCTTCGGAAATGGCAGAGCGGGCGCGTGGTCTTGCGCCCATCAACAAGGACGTTTTGAATTATTTGCGCCAGTCTGGAGTTTCCCTTAATGATTAAAGATACCGCTATCCCCACCACCATTCCCCCGATGCGCCTTTCCGGTCTGGAGCCGATTCAAATTGGTGACGGCACGCTTTTCGTGAATGTGGGGGAGCGTACCAATGTGACGGGTTCTAAAGTATTCGCCCGCATGATTTTGAATGGCGAGTACGAAAAAGCCCTCGCCGTCGCCCGCCAGCAAGTCGAAAACGGTGCGCAGATTATCGACATCAATATGGATGAAGCGATGCTCGATAGCCAAGCGGCGATGGTGCGATTCTTAAACTTAATCGCCAGTGAACCCGATATTTCGCGCGTTCCGGTGATGATTGACTCCAGCAAATGGAGCGTGATTGAAGCCGGCCTGCGCTGCGTGCAAGGCAAATGCGTGGTCAATTCCATCAGCATGAAAGAGGGCGTGGAAGCCTTCAAACACCAAGCCAAATTGGTGCGGCGTTACGGCGCGGCAGCGGTGGTGATGGCGTTTGACGAAAAAGGGCAAGCCGATACCTACCAGCGCAAAATCGAAATCTGCGAACGCGCCTACCGCATTCTGGTAGATGAAGTCGGCTTTGCGCCCGAAGATATTATTTTCGACCCCAACATCTTCGCCATCGCCACCGGCATCGAAGAACACAACAATTACGCGGTCGATTTCATTGAAGCCACGCGCTGGATTAAGCACAAT
>ERZ724506.834-NODE-834-length-10854-cov-3.829058_pt1 | contig 10854 bp, 10 predicted proteins | sample MGYA00376039_ERZ724506 | MGnify/ENA primary metagenome ERZ724506 (study PRJEB28724, sample SAMN07190887) | wastewater metagenome | isolation source: effluent of sewage treatment plant in Hong Hong | place: USA: Christiansburg, Virginia | collected 2016-03-01 ... | reverse complement strand
GACTTGTTTGATTCTTATGGCTAGCCCAGAATGGTGCCAAAAAATAAGGTTTAGAAAGTAGATACTAATAATTACAATAGTATAAATTCAAACAAATAGAAGTCAGATATTGTATCAATAAAGGATGTAGTTTTAGATAATGCCAATATTAGATAGAGTGTAGCTGTCCCATTTAATTGGGATACAATACCTACATCAAGGACCTCAAAATAGTAGAAAATTGAAAAAGAAATGCTTTAATTAGCCATGAAGAAAAAAGCAGAGGAGTAGGATGATGAAGATGATTTCATGAATATTAATTTACTGGCTGTCAGTAAGATTTCTAAATAAAAATAACTCAGTTAAAGAGCATTTAATACTTTGTCTGATGATGGAAATTAGGGGACGAGTAAGAAAAACTTAGTAAGGCATAGCTATACTCCATTGGAGGTACCATTTAACAAAAGTCAAATTCCTTTCGAGGACATAATTGAAGAATAAAATGATTTTTATGATGACTAAAAAGAGAAGAGAGAACAAAACATAAAGAGGGCAAGAAAAAACTCAGGTTCTCGATTTTCCACTCTTTTTTAACCAAACGCACAAAGTATGGAACTAAAGATTGAAGAAATGAAACTTAATTGATGCTTTATTTAATATAATTCTTTGTAACTATAAAAATTGTATCAGATTTTATCAAGGAGTTTATTATATTATAATTAAATAATTTAAAAAAACAAATTTAAAAAGATCATGGAACCATAGAAGAAGGTGAAAAAACCAAATTTATCAGATCATCGAGCAAAACCTACAGAATCTTTAGAGTAAAAATTGAAAAAAATATAAAAATACTACAGGTACTGATAAGATAATATGATAGGTATCGATTGCCCTCCGTCTATCGGGAACTTAAACGTCCCATATATGACTAATTACTCCTGAAGACTAAATAACCCAATCATAATAATGTGAGTAAATTTAACAACAATTCTGTAAACAAGAGCATAGGAAATAATGTGGATAAAAAGAACGAAGGAATCGAAAATAAAATATAAATATTATACAAGAAGGTTATGCTTAATAGTAAGTATCATCATCGTTAAAAGATGAGATTTTCAAGAACTCCACTTTTGAAAAATCTTAAATGTAACAGTTATACTATTGATAGATAACTTTCAAAATCTTCAAGAGAAACTAAAATCAAAAAGCTACATTACTCTATATGATGATCTCGAATAATCAGATGAGTAAGATGAGGGCAAAGAGGATAAAAAATAATATTAGGTTGATCCTTATTTTTCTTCCGAAGCCCTGTTTCGATATAAGAAAAAGAATGGGATAACTGGAAATATCGTATCAGCATATGGGTACGACGATGTGAAAAGAAGACTGGTTGAGTAATATGGATGGGTGTAGAATGAAGATACAAAATCATTATTTTATGACTATAAGCATATGAGTAAAAAGAAAGATATTGATTATGTAAATCTATTAGAAGATCAAGTTGTAAATCATTTCCATGAAAATAAAGCAGTCACCGCTAAATTTGGATTAACGAGAAATATCAGAAATATATGTTCGATTGCCAAAGATCCAAGTCAATTTTTTCCCAGATGCTTTGATGTCAATGATGTGATCGAGCTTGAAAATTTCTATGAGAGCTTTAAAGAAACCTACGTACAGAGTATCGTAAAAAAATTTATTAGCACAAATGGTGCTCTTCCATAATCAAGTAATAAGGCTCTCCACTAAAAAATAATATAGAAATCCATATAGATGGTATAGAGACAATTCATGCAAATCGAAAAAAAAATAGAACTGATATAAAAGCAAAAACAAATCTATATAACACAATAGTAATGGGATTTTATACAACAGTATTAAAAAATTCAACAAAATAATATCAAGGGATAGGCCAAAGTATAAGTAAATTAGAAACTACTGGAGAGAGCTCAAAGAATCTCATCCTAAGCCGAAAAAATAGACCCTCAATGGAACATAAACAAAGATAATATATGGATCGTGAAACCAGCTAGTTTATCAAGAGGGAGAGGCATAAAAACATTTAATTAAATAAATGAGATATTCGATTATGTGATTGGGAAATAAATCTCATGGGTGGCTCAAAAGTACATTTAAAACCCATTGATTATCAAGAAAAGAAAATTCGACATCCGCCAATGGGTTATTTTAACTGATTTTAAGCCTTTTAGGGTATGGATTTACGAAGAATGTTATATCAGATTCTGCGCCACAGTTTACTCACCTGAGAATTTAAAAGATCGCAAAATTCATTTAACGAATAACTCAGTAACAAAAGGGGTTTCTGATATTAAAGGCGATGGCATAGATTAAAATATGTTGTCTTAATAATAATTTAGTAAGATATTGGTTGAGAAATAAGGAACAGATGTGTTTAAGTAAAAAATAAAAGGACAAATGAAAAAAATAGCCGTTTAGACACTATAAAGTGTAAAATAAAATATGATTTCAAGAAAAAATACATTTTAAATCTTTGGCTTTGACTTCATGGTAGATTAAAACTACAAAGTTTGGCTGATTGAGGTTAATAGTTCCCCCACAATGTAGTACTCCACTAAAGTGACGACTTCTATTGTCCAGAAAGGCATGAGTGATCTTGGAGACCTGATAAATAATTATATGTTTAAGGGGAAGTTTTATAATAAAGCGAAAGCTGAAGAACTGTATGGGGGTTGGCAGTTGCTGACCAACCCATGATTAATGAGTATATTATTTAATATTATTTGTTGATAATTTAAGTAAAATTTAATATTATTAAAGTTGATAATGTTGGGTTACTTAGCCGTAATAATCATATTCCATTCTATTTACTCAGCCTTGAGGTGGCGTAAATTCTTGCAAGGAAATAGCCAGCAAATTTAGTCACTACCCCTCGATGTATATCACAATAATATTTGTAGATAATAACATAGGCTATATTTGGAGTTATTTTGTCATGTCTCGCAATTGCAGCATCCTCAAGGAAGCTGAAGAAAATAACCAAATTTTAACAATCCTCAACGTACACGAAATAATAACAATAGGTATGATAAAGCCCTGGAGAGAAAAAATTTCAAGAACTATGATGGCGAGAGAGGCAAAATACTCCAGGAAATTGTCAAGAAAAGACTTAACATATAATAATTTGTCGCTCCAGCTTGATTTTATTTGTATGATCTTTGATAAATTAAATTCTCTCAGTTTATTAATAATTATAGTCTTTAAATCATTTCTTTTTTTTCTTCATACTCTATTTATTCTCCAAAAACTTTATTAAGAAGGCTATGGGATCTCTAGGGGTCTCTTTGCAAATTTCTAGTAGGCCTTAAGTAATCTGCGGAATCACATTATCAATCAAGTACTGTCTAATAGGTCTTGATTTCTAATTTAATATTTATTTCTCATGTTCTGTTAATTTTTATAAGTCGAATTACCCATTCCCTAAATCTGATTATTAATTCCTCTCCTCATTATTTTAATAGTCTTCGTTGTATTATTCTTGACCTTCATTTTATTTCTTTTATTTTTATTCTTGCTTTTCCACTTTTTCTTCAGTTTTCTCAGGCTACTTTTACTTCTTCTTGAACCCTAGCGGACCATTCTATATATAAATGAAGAGGTACTCTTTATATGAAGTCGATAAATTGTTTGGCTCCATCGTATTGAAATGGAACATCCTTGATATCAACCTTGCCCTGAAGGTAACTTTTAGTTGTACCCTCCTCATTTAACTTATTAAATGTTTGTAATCTGCGGACTGTCCCCTCCTCATTCCAATGAGTTGTATCTTTGATGTTTTGAGGTAAATTTTTTATCCTTTCTTTTATTTAATCTTCAGAACCTGTGATAATAAAGGCCGAGTTTGGGAATATATTTTATTATATTTAACCCTTTTAATTGCTAAATAATGACTGACAGTGCTTCGCTGTTTTAGGCCAACCATCTAATATATAACCTTTATTAAAACAATCAGATCTTAGCAATCTTCTCTTAAAGATACGTGCTAGATGCTAATCAGGCAGCCTAGGTATAATCTTAGAAGGATCAAATTCGTCAGCTGCATCCTTCTTTCCTTTCTTTTTCTTCTTGGCTTATTAAAAAACTTTCTTCTATTATTAGATCTTTTGCGCTCTAATTTATTAAAGTTTTATTTTCATTTCGTTTGCAAACTAAGTCTGCTCATTTTGTAATTACTCAAGTACTTTCTTCACTGTCAGCACTGGTAATCCATATGCCTTTTATAGCAATTCAGCTATTTTTGACTTGCCTGAAGCAGGAGGACCCATGATGAATATCTTGTTGGGTTTCAAACCTCTATAGATATTGAACTATGAGACAATTTTTTAAATATTTATTTTAAATCCGCTTGCACAATGCCAGTTCTATAGAGTAGGAATGTCTTTCACTTAAAGATTCAGTGTCATTTCATCGAAGTTCTTGGCTAAAAACCCATTTTAAATGGGTATTTATTCAACTTGGCCATTTCCTAAGTTTTAGGCGATACACTTTATCAATTAATTTTGACTAATCTTTGAGTTATCTATTGCAAAGTAATACTTTGATTTAGGTAATGCAATTTTTTCTCTTTTTTGCTTCCCAACATAACCATTAAAGCCTAGATCCTTTACCATATTGCATAAATCTTTGACGTGGATCATTGGGATATGATTAGCTCCATTTCCGTATATCTTTAGCTTTTATTCTTGTTAAAGTGCCTTCTTAAAGTAATAAAACAATTATCCCTATCCGCACCCATATACTAGACCTGAACAGATGACAAAGGACTAAATGTTTATATTCAAATTATTTATGTCTAAGCACAAATTTTACAGCTACATGAGGTAGGGTTCAGAAGAATTACGATTAGGGAGATTATCTAAACTAGGGGCTAGTTCGAGATTACCTCTTCGACCATTCCAGGTCAGCAATGATGAAATACAGATAATTCTTTGAGGTTTGGGTCCCTAATGCACAGTTTTTCTGATAAATTTAATGAGATATTCGAACTCCTGGGCATTTTATTTGTTGAGAACATAGACAATAACATCACTTTTCTTGAGAACAGCATTATATAATCTCTTATTGTTAAAATCAATAAGATTCGCCACGGGTAGCTCTCCAATCGTTTTGACATTCGAATCAGAGGTGGCTGTAATAAGATTAGGATTGACTTAAATTTAATCATCATTCCTGAATACTTCCAATAGTTCTGATCCAACATATCGATTGCAATTATTGATAAATATTTTGTACTGGTACTATTGACTCGTTGGCGCGTAGTAGTGCTATGATTACTTATGTTCCTCTTGTCTTTTGGGTTTGGGTTATTATGGTTGTTCCTGCATGGATTTATATTTTTTTAATTTAGTAGTTACAAAATTATTGGTTATTTAATTTCACTCCATAATTCAAGCAGAAAATTCAATAACTCTATCATAAAATGGCTGAAATAACCCAGTATGAAACGAATTAAATGTAAATATAAAAATGTGATAAACTCGGTTATTATAATAAAATAGTGATAGTTTGAAGAGCAGAATGTCAAAGTTCCAATCGCTGGTCAAAAACATAACAGAATTTGGGTTGCAATAGCAGCAGGACGAGCATATTGAATAAATCACAGAGATTGCCCAGCACTTAAAATACCAAGGACAATAAATGAATCGTTAGTTGGAAAAACAGAGAGGCTATGCTGAAGAACTCGATAAATAGTTTAATCTCACCTCCAGCAAGCTGAGAAGTGTGCACTAAAAACTAGGCGATCTCTTATAAACAAATGGTAACATTTAGATTATGTCAGATGCGGGACAAATTTGCACGTGCATTATGATGGCCATTATGACAATTATTTTCGCCCTCTGTCTTATTCTAATCTGATATTTACTCACTTATACTCAAATATCATATAATCATATATTCTTTATTTTTAGAAAGCTTATCCGTTAGCATGAGGAAAAGGAAGGTAACATGCAATTTAAAGATAACATTACATGCAATGAATTCCTATTTTTATTATTTTAGAACTTCATAATATTCAAATAAAGTTTAAGATACAATCACGTAGCATGGGTTCAAATTTAACGAGTGTGCTTTCTCATCCTAACGCTGATATCAAACATGAATAGCTACAAACTAAATATGGAGTCAGTGTGACAAGTGCGTCTGTCCAGGGTACATCATAGAGTTATGCTTAGGTTGGAGATAGTATATGGAGGACTACTATTGCATGAAATAAATAGATGAATAAGTTATATTCGCAGGGGTATTTGATGGACATGGAGGACCAGAAGTAGCCTGTTATGTAAGCCGTAGATTTTATAAGTAATTTCAAAATTAACCTTTTTTTGCTTTAAAAAATTATAATAGAGCACTTCTTAATGCATTTAAAAGAGTTGACGAAATGATTCGATCTTCAAGAGGTGAATAATAGTTAATCGACATCCAAAAATAAGTTAATCGATCATAAATAAAAGCGAGGGAGAAGTAACAGTATATCATTGGAGAGTAAGTTGGCACGACTGCTAACATTCTCTTACTAACTCCCAAAAAGATATATTTGGCCAACATTGGCGATAGTCGATCTGTACTTTGCCGCAATGGCCAAGCAATTGCTCTATCGGAGGACCATAAGCCTATCAACCCTGAAGAGAAGGCCAGGATAATCAAGGCAGGTGGACACATAACTCACAATCGCATAAATGGGAATATCAATATTTCTCGAACGTTTGGCGATTTTTATTACAAATCGAATAAGAACAAACCGTATAATGAGCAGATGATCATAAGCATACCTGAAATTAAGGAAATTGAGAGAAAAAAAGGAGAAGATCAGTATATCCTCATGGCCAGTGATGGAGTATGGTAAAAATTTGGAAATGACAATCAGGCCCTGGTTAATAAATTCAATAATCATCTCATCCATACTTAAAACTGGAAAGAAGCACTCAAGCAGTTTCTATTAAGTTTACTTCCTGAATCCCTCATCTAAAATCAGACAGGCTACGATAACATGACCATTGTGCTGGTCATGCTCAATGAATTAGCTTCAAAACAAAAGGAAAATAATGTAGAGACATAAAATATTAGTTAAATTAAAAATAAATAAGGTTGAGTTATTTTTTTTTGTGATATTTTTAAATATTTACACTACTAATTTTTTAATATTAAGAGCTCAAATTAATAATATTTTGTATTCATGAATAATAACTCAGAAGAAGAGCTGATCAGAAGACTCAGAAAACTAGACGAGAGCCTTCCTACAAAGTTACCTCAGATCCCCAGATATTTAGTAGATTTAGCCAGAAACCAAAAAAAACTCAATGAAGTCAGATAGTTGAGAAATGAAAATAAGCGGGATTTGATGATGGACAATTAACTCCGAGCCCATGGCCTTTTACTCGACTCATTTAAGAAAGCCCTCCTTTAGGTTGATTCTTTACACAAGAGAGCTGTGGTTGAGCTGAAATCCATCGAGCCTAAAATTATAAGACTAAAATAGCTTTAAAATTCGGTGACCAATAATTGATTTTTGGATGAAATATTCTTTAATATTAAATAAAAGTGTAAATTAAGCAATATCTTTGAATTTTTCTGTTATTCGTTTTGAGATATATTTATTATATTACAGATTAAATAATCTGATCCATGAAGTTATATATCCTCCTCCTTACTCTTTTGACCTATTATGGTTTTTGCGCCTATTGCAATGGCAAGCCTGGGCCCTATTATGTGAATAATGAACCTATCTGGAAAGAGACACCCAGATTAGTCAAAACTCATAAGTATGGAAAGCTTTTTGAAATTGGAAATGGGACAACAACAATGAAATTATTACACGTTTATGGTAATATGTATCAAATGGGCTTTGCTCACGGTGCCTTGTTAAGGGACGAACTTCAAAAATTTATTGGCTAACTCTGGGGCTATATTGAAGAACAAATATAAGAATCGCTACCAAAGAAAATTCCAGCTTTCTTACAAAGAAGCACAGCAAATTTTGCAGCAGGTGCAGCATTGGATCTAACATATCAAATTACTCGACCATTTACTAATAAAAATTATTATGAAGAGATGAAGGGAATCTCTGATGCTTCAGGAGTTCCACTAAAAATCTTTAAAAGAATTCATATGATTGGTTAGTTAACTAAAGGTGCTTGCTCTATGTTCGGAGCTTGGGGAAAAGCAACTACTAATGGACAAACTGTTCAACTTAGAGCACTGGATTGGGTAAATTATTTTGTAACATTAGGATTTCGATGGGCCATATAAACATTATGCAATGGCTATTGTCTATCATCCTTCCTCACCCAAACTTGGTAACACTTGGATGAACATTGGATTTACTGGATGGATTGGTATTTTATCCGGAGTCAATGAGCACAAAATGGGTGTTTCTGAAATTGGAGTATCCTATCCTGACGAAACATTTGGAAAATAATCTAGAGTTGGTAATCCTTTTACTTTTGTCTTAAGAGATATTTTACAATTTGATAAGAACATTTAGGAATCAATCAAAAGAATGCAAAAAACAAGAAGAACTTGCAATTTAATCTTAGGAGTTGGAGACGGAAACGCAGGCTATTTCAGAGGTTTCCAAGTCAGCCACAGTGTGTGCAATGTTGTCAATGATACAAAGCCCCTACCAGCCAATGACACTTGGCATGGACCTGTCGAAAATGCAGTATATTGGGGAATGGATTGGTTATGTCCTAATTTCCATGTCAGATTACATGAAATGTTGACCAAATACCACGGAAACATCTCAGCAGAAAGCACAATCAGATATATTTTACCCGGATTAAACAGTGGAAATCTACAAGCAGTTGTCTATGATTTAAGTCACGAATGGGTCTACTTTGCCTATGGGTACGAATACTTTAATGCTAAAAACTAAAGAGTTAGAGTCGACGCCTATAAGCGACCATTTATTGGATTAAACCTAAAGGAACAATTTGGATTAAAGCTTGAAGATGAATGATCAATACCTTGTGAAAATAAATTAGTCATGAAATTAAATTTTAATGCATAATATTTATTAATAATCTGTCTTGGATTTTCCCAAATGAAATCTGAGTTATTCACGAGGACCGAAACAATATAACGAATTAATTAATAAATCTAAACATTAAGAAGCCACCCTCACATATAAAACATAGAAAAATTGAATGACTTTACTTATACAATTATGTATCATCCTTCCTCTTTAAATTGTCCCTACAAATAGAAAAGCTATGAATTAGAATTAATTTTGCCTACCAATTATCCCAATGACCCTCCCTCGCTCCGGTTCTTAGATCAGATTTATCATTTAAATATCGGCTATAATTCTGGGGAGGTGCGCATGCCAATACTTTAAGATGATTGGTCTCCCTTCTTGAGTTTAAATTCTATATTTGAAAGTTTAGAAAGCATCATGGAATCACCAGATGACATGTATTCTCTCGATTAAAAAATATTGGATTTGTACCAAACTGACAAGGATAAATATTTTAGTAAAGTAATCTAAGAGGTATCACTTTGCGATGTAGTCCTTTGCTACTCAGCCTAAAAGAATTCTCCTCTCCGAAATATTGATCAATCAGACATCAGTAGTCTACCCAATCAATACTCAATTAAAAAGCCCTATTCCCCCAATAAGAAGAATAAGTCATCCATACTAATCGAAGAGTTCAGAAAAAGTATGGATGATTAAGAAAAAGAGTTCTGTGGAGAAGAGATGCTTATATCATAGCATGAATAAACGGGAAACTTTCCAACTTTAGTCAAAGCCCAGAGCAAAGAAGAGAAAAAATTTAATTCTTTAAATAACAAATCAAAAAGAGGTAAATTGAAGGAATCAATTGAGATGGACTAAGCCAAAAGCATTGAGGCAGTGTAGATCCAATTGAACAGGCCTAAAATTCGCTCTACTCAATCTAAAAATGTTCCATAAGAGCACAAAAATCACACTCTAGTCAGAATAAATTAAACATTAAAAGTGTTTATCGAATAACTGAATTAAATAGAAAATCAAATTTAATTGACGAAAAATAAAGAAATAAAATCTCTCCTGAGTGAAAAGCATAGTAAGCAGTTAGGAATGCTGAAAGAGCTGATGGAATTATCAGAAAGCGCGAAAAGGAAGATGGTGACAAAACTAAAGTAAGAAGTTAATAAATTATGAATCCCTTTTTAATATTTACTTAATTTGATGACTTATATACTATCAACAATACTATTTATATTATATCCGAGACCACATACATGCAGGATAACAACAAACACAAGAAAATCCAAAAAGCAAATGAGAAATAGCAGGAGATGAGCACAAAAAAAACGAACAAAAAGGCTAAAGCTCAAAGAAAGAAAGAACTAAAGATAAAATAAAAGAAAGATTAAAAACAGAAAAAAGAATAAGGATTAGAACAGGAGGTAGTCGACATTGAATAGTAAATTTAATAAGTTAGATAGTCTTAGTACAAATAAGGGTGTTTCCAAGATTTAATTCAATCAAATAATAACTAAGAATAGATAGAAAATCAATCAAGTTCAGCAGGAGTCAACCCTTGTAAATTTGGAAAAGGACTTCTTTATATGCTAGATATTAAAAAAAGCTATCGATTATTTAATGCTACTCCTCAAAAGTGTGATATTCATATCATCGATGGCACAGTTGAGCTGAACGGCAAAATTTATTACTAGATTTTTTATGTATCTGAGTAGTCAAGCCTTATTATATTCAGTGATATCAAAAGAGTGCAAAAATCGAAGACAAGTTCAACAATTAAAAAAAAAGGTATGAACAAAAACATGATTGAGATTAGTTAAAAAATCCATAGAAATAGACCTAGCAGGCCGGGCGCGGTGGCTCACGCC
>ERZ724506.832-NODE-832-length-10863-cov-4.525814_pt1 | contig 10863 bp, 5 predicted proteins | sample MGYA00376039_ERZ724506 | MGnify/ENA primary metagenome ERZ724506 (study PRJEB28724, sample SAMN07190887) | wastewater metagenome | isolation source: effluent of sewage treatment plant in Hong Hong | place: USA: Christiansburg, Virginia | collected 2016-03-01 ... | reverse complement strand
ACCCACGAAAATTTGGGAAATATTAATCTGCTTAGCTCTTAAATCTTTTCAATTGAATCACCAATATTTTGGGTAAGCGAAACATTTCTATCAGCTTACTACAACATTTATCTTTTTTGCATCCTGAACAGAAATACCCTTCACCAAGTTTTTATATGTTTAATTACTTAATTAGTAAGTCATGGACACTTGCATTTCGAGCGAGAGTGATGGGAAAGCCTCTGAAATTATCAAAATTGACAGAAATTTGGCGGCAGTGGGAACATTTGATGGTGGAAATAAGTTGGCCTTGGAAAACATCGCATATAACTGAATTTTATCTCTTGAGGGAGTAACTCCACCATTAATCACTCTAAATAAATTTGAATATAATACCAAAAGATTAATGGGTTTTTTGGAAGGGTCTCCATCTAGTTATTTATATTAGCATTTTTTATTAACCCTTGACAATTATTTATTGAGAATTTATAATAACTTAGTCAAAAATTATTGAGCATCTTGCTGACTATAACCTTTAAACAGGGACTACTTGAACTCGATGCTCTATTTCAGTTTTCTCAGCTATAGGGGGTCTCCTTTTTCCAGCATTGATTTTAATGCACTCACTGAATAATGAGTTACTGAGGGAAGCTGCTTATGGTAATGATTATAGTTCTTTATCTACTCGAGAAAGGAAGAGGTAAAATATTTGAGGTGGAAGAGACATTGGAGTGTTGCATTCCTAGAATATAAGAAGAATTACATATAGCAAGTATTACCAATATTAACTAAGCCTCGGGGAAGAAATCTTAATTATTCATATTACTTTCGATTATATTTAGAACTTCTTCTATTCATATTTTATTATCTCCGCTCCTGATTACCAGATGTTTTTGGGGGAATGTTTTATTTCTGCCCCACCACGATCTGCAAATGCACCTCACACTTCTGTTTTAAATGCGTATCGTTGTTCAGATAATTTAAAAACTTAGCGTCGAATGTGCGCGTGCCTGTGTTGTGGGCATTTTTCGACACAACCGACAGACCTCGCATACTCCCAGTGACAGACTTTTCTCTGAGTAACATTATAGAAAATATAGATAAAGTAAATAAATTTTGTCGATAAATACTAAAAAACCGATTGATAATTTATATAAAAGCCACTAGTTCATATAAGTTTTATCCAGCAGAGTTATTAATTGGTGGCAGCTCAAGGATAGCAAGTGCATTAAATTGGGAGTTTTTTGAAATTCAAAGAAGCTGTTATTTAAAATTTATCTTTTATAATTTGGAAGAGTATAATGTGAGACAGATATTTATATCTAAATTATATAATAGTGATTTTTAAATCAGATTGTTTTCTATATGCAGAACTAAGAAATTGATGTCGATGTCATCATAAATAAACTCCTTGAGTCAAAAGGAAAGGACTGTAAGCTTTTGGAATCGGAAATCAGAGGTTTATGTCTGAAATCGAGGGAGATATTCCTATCCCAGCCCATTCTTTTAGAACTTTAGGCTCCTATCAAAATATGTGGTGATGTGCATGGCCAGTTCTCAGATCTGATTAAACTATTCGAGTATGGAGGTTACCCAGGAGATGCCAATTATTTATTTTTGGGAGATTACATCGATAGAGGAAAACAATCTATTGAGTGTATTTGTCTACTACTCGCTTATAAAATAAAATTCCCATAAAACTTCTTTCTATTGCGTGGCAACCATGAATGCTCAAGCATTAATAAAATTTATGGCTTTTATGATGAGTGTAAAACATTCCAAATATTTAGGTAAAAGGAAATATAATTTAAAACTATGGAAAATATTCTCTGATGTTTTCAATGTAATGCCTGTCACGGCCTTAATTGATTAAAAGATCCTTTGCATGCATGGAGGTTTGAGTCCTCAGCTTGATAATTTTTAGCAAATTTTAAAGATTGTCAGACCTGTTTAAATCCCAGACCAAGGATTATTATGTGATCTGTTATGGGCTGACCCTGAAAAGGGAATAACAGGATGGACATAGAATGAGAGAGGTGTTAGCTTCATATTTGGGGCGGATATTGTCTCCCAATTTTTGAGCGACCATGATATTGACCTGATCTGCAGAGCTCATCAGGTCGTCGAATAAGGGTATTAATTCTTTGCCAAAAGACAACTGGTCACTGTCTTTAGTGCTCCAAATTACTGCGGGTAATTCTAAAACTCAGGAGCAATGATGAGTGTTGATTAGTCCTTGATGTGCTCATTCCAGATCCTCAAAGCCACAAAGAAAAAGAAGTGATGGAAAGATATACTATTTAGAATGAAAAATTGTAAAAATATTATTATTAATTAGATATCAATCTTATTATTTTTTTATTTCAACGACCTTTTTATCCTTTTTCTCACCCACTCTATCTAATCCTAGTTTTCTTTTTTATTACAGTCTCTTTCTTGCTTATTTCATGAACTTTTCATTCGTTCTGACTATCTCTTCTCTTTGAGAATTTAAAACCTCTTTTTATTCCACTAAATTATAATAAAAAATACTTTGATTTGATGGAGGTAGCTCCTACTCATCGACATCGAATATATCTTAGCCAATAGAATTTTTTCGAGACCTCCTTGGCTGAATTCGAGCAATCCGAGCACTATCTCTTGCTGATAAATCTGAAACTGTGGTCGCTGTTTCAGAATCTGGCTTATCACATTTACTCAGCATATCGTTAATAATTTGACAAAACTGAATAAAATTATTTTTAATAGTTGTCTTGGATTTGGAATCTTAAAATGATAAAGATAATTTTTCAATCCCATTGAGCTTTTTAGCTTGCTTGTTCAGCCAAGTTCCCATTTTACTAATATAGGTCTCCATTTTTCTTTCATGCTCAGAAACGAAGAAGAAACTCTTTAGCTCACCTAAATCACAAAAAATTTACTAGAGATGTCTATATTTTTTATTTTCATGGTTTGTAAAGTCTACTTCTCGATCTATAATTATTTTTGTTATTCAAGCAAATAATCTCTGACCTCCTTAAGCTCAGTGATCCTCTGTTCATTAATGGTGATCCTTCCTAACATATTTCCATATTATGATTCCTTGTTTAAAAATTTATGAATCAGAGTCTTTGCATCGTTTACTCCCTAAATAAAATTATAGTTACTGTGGCTGTTTTGATATTTTTGAAGGCAAACTCCACCACACTGAATTTTTCCATCTCTCTATCAATTTTATTTCGCAACATCTTACTTACAAAAACATTTGTTAGATAAATTTGATGCCACTGCTTTTCATTAGGGTCTTTATCCTGGAGAGCTCGCTCAGCTATCTCGTAAATCTCCCTTTATCTGGTCTGATTATGTAGATTACTCTCCTCTTTTTATCTTATCATAGCCTCTAGATTTTTTATGTGTTTTTCTCTTTATAAATTCTCAGCATTAATTTCGCTCAATAATTTTTAATATATTTTTTATGCCCTATCTGACTCCTAACCGATATAAAATCCGTCTCTTTTGAAGAGAGAAAGTTGTTTTTGTTGAAAAGATTACTCTTTTTCGAAATCAAACTTTCTCTGATCATAAACAACTTTATCTGATCTATGCCTCATCCTCATGTTTTATAATACTCTCTTTTGCATAGTTGTTTATTCGAGGAGTAATTTCTTCTCTTGCAAACTCTTTTCTAAGTTGGTTGTGGAGGTTTTGGCTTCGTTTATTTTACTTTAATACTCTTACTGAACGGTTTTATATTTTTTAATTTCAGCCTAAGATTAGAAAAAACGATACTTTTAATCTGGTGATGTTTTAATCGACGTTAACCCTTTGTTTTTTCATTTAATCAAATTTCTTTCGAGTTTCTGCCAGGCTGGAATGTGCGGATTAATAAAAATAATCATTTGTTTAAAGAGGTTCAACTCGAAGTTTATTAAGATCATCGCCTGTTATTAAGCTCAGATCATTGTATCTAAATTAATTTAAAATTACTTTACTCCCCTTGAGACTGAGTTCATTGATGGCAATTTTACTGTCTCATCAGGCTGCAAATAAAAAGTCTGTGATTGCTTTTTCATCGAATTTGCTCTTGAAACTCTGTGAAGTCGAAAAGACTAAGAATATTTTGATAGTTACATTAGTTCTATTTTTCATGTTTTGCTAACGTAAATAAATATTAATTTCAAAGTTTCAAATTTCAAAATATTTGTTACATATCCTCAACAAAAATATAATACCTCTTTCTGAACCTCAAAATATTTGGATACATAAAATATATAATTTAATCTTCATCGATCTCAATTACGTATTTTAGTTTAAATTCAAATCATTTAGCTTTAGCCTCTACTTAAAATCATTCCACATTTTGGGGAACTGATCCTGCCAATTGAATTCCACATTGCCCTGGACCATCTTACTCAGTTCTTTTAAGCCTGATATATCCCCTTTCTCCCCACCCGAGGCCCAATGAATTCTTTAATATCCAATAGTGCTCATCTCCTTCGGTCCCATATCCTACTAAAAGCATACCTCTATCTAAATCTGTTAAGCAATCACTATCAAAAATACCTCTTTAGTATAACATAAATTTGGCAGAAGCGACTGCAACAGCTACTGGTTGTTGAACAACAGCTGAGATCAATTTGTTATAAACTCCACTTGGAACTTTGGCACATCGACCCAGTTTAACAATTTTTTGAGATTGAGAATATCTGCAGGTTTAGTTTATGCCTGTGTAGGGATATGATTTTTCACTTGCCATTCCATTATCGATCACATACCAATATGCTTGCTCCATAAATCCTCCTCCGCATCCCTCATTTCCATAATCACCTGAACAATCAACAACCTGCTGGTCTGAGAGTTTGACAAACTTTTAGCTTCTTATGGCATACAAGCCCTCCACAGCTCCAACAGCAGAAATCGCCCAATTGGCTGCACATTTTTTTTCATCTAGAACATTCTTATCAACAGCTCTATCAGTCCAATTGACAAGCTCAGGAGGATTTGGCGCATCTGATATAGAACCATTGCATTTGAGTGTGATATTAACAACTAACTAGTTAGCTTATCTAATTTTAAAATGTCCATGACTTCTTTTATATTATTCTTATGTCGTAGCAGCAAATTTGTTCATGGCCATAAAATATTTGGATTTCCCCTATTCAGCTAATTTGTTATGAGTGTCGACGAGTAGCTTGTTGGCCTTAAATATTTAATATCGATAAGCCATTTATGAATGAGTTTAAAACTGTTTGCCATATTTTTGACACCACTGGGCAAATTAAGTCTTTTTCGGTCCCTATTATCGATATGTTAGGAAAGTTTGTGTTAAGAACAAGCTGACTAAAAGTAGGATTAATGAGCTTATTTTAGTTATACCTTTCATGATGATTATTATAATACCTTTATAAGTGTACACTGTCTTTATAAATATGTTATTTATAAGCTATGGCTTTACATAAGGACAGATCAAAGAGCATGCATCCCACATTACTTCCTGAACTCAGTAAAAAAATTAATCCCAAATAAATCTCGTCTAGGCCAAGCGAAAAATAATTCAACTTGAGAGTAACAAATTTGAAGCTACCCAAATATGATCCTATTGCGGACAAGCACCTCCGATTTTATTTTTAACAAGACACCATGAAAAAACATATGAAAAAAATACAATAAACAATCCAATAAACAAAAAAGACGAAGACAATTGGGGATTCAATCAACCATAGTGTCGTTAGTCCCAATAAAAATAAATAGTTATCAAGGGAACAGTTAATTTAATTTATGGCTCAAGTCAGGTCTAGACTCGTTACCAATAGGAGTTCTAGTTGATTTTGCATTCCACTCAATCCTTTATCATCTTGACTTTTACTTTACTTTTCTTAGTTTGAGGAATGCACTGTCTCTATCCTCTATTTTATTAACATTTGACAAAACATATCGGATATTTATATTATATTTTTAATTTCTTCTATAAAAATAATCGAAGAAATCATGTACCGATCGCATCTAACATCCATGAGCCCATATAAAAGCACAAGTAGAGTGACTACTTACTTGTAAGCTCTAGAGAGGGATGAAACTATTAGCAGTCTCAGAAGATAATATGCCCATCATAGATCAGTGGAAGCCGAGTATGATGATCTTCAGTACGAAATCTCAAAAGCGGAAAGAGAAAACAAAAAATTGGAATAAAAGAACGTCGAAATCCAGGAAGACTACATGGACAAAATAAAAGTCAACAAGGGGTTAATAACAGAGGTAGGACAACAGATAGAATAAATATAGGCAAAGATAAAAAATGCAAATAACAACTGCACAGATAAGCAGACTCAGAATTAAAAATTAATAGAAGAAATCAAGCATACGAAAAGCAAAATTACAGAATGCGAATCAGATAATAAAAATCTATAAGCTCATATCGAGTCACAAGATACTGTCATCAATAACTTAGCTCAAACTCTAGAATAACTGTTAATTAAAAAGAAGTAGACTCAAATTGAGAATAAAACTCAGTCCTAGGCGATTGATGGTGAGTTTGACGAGTACAAGTCACTCCAAGATAGAGTGAAAGCATAATAAATGATCAGTTTGTAGCTAAGAGAATAACTAAATTTGTTGAGGTCTAAAAAAGCCAAGTTCCAGTCAAAAGTTGAACAAGTGCAATAAAAAATGAAATAATTGAGAAAAAAATATGAGCACGCAGAATTTGAAAGTGAGAAATTAAGTAAAAGATGCCACTAAGCCGAAAAGGAATCATCAAAAGTATATGGGGAAGCCCTATCATTGAAAGAGAATATATAGCAATCCTTGACTAAAAATAAAGACCATACTTCGAAACTAAAAACACTGTAAACTGTGTTAAAAGAAAACATCAATGGATTACATGCAAAACATGCAATAAAAGAGAAACTAGCGAATGAACTTTGTTAGCTAAACAAAGATATAGAAAAAGCTGAAACAGTAATCGCCACTTTAGACCAAGAAACTTAAGACCAGGAATCAAATAACAAAGGTTTAATCCAAAACTTGAAGAAATCAATACAAAGTGATGAATAAGCTGTTAAAGCGCTGACTAGAAAAGCCGCCATCCTCAATCTCATTTCCCAATCTTGATCTATTACCTATTATCATTATACTCTTTAATCATTTGAAAGGAGAAAATAAAAAAATTAACGTCCTGCTCTGTTTGTTTGAATTAATATGAAAAAAATTACTTAATATAAATTCTTAATAATAACGTTATATATCATAACGAACTAACATATATAAACAATATGTCCAAAGTTTTGAAACCCTTGCAGCTCATATCCTTCGACGCTAATAAAAGTAAAAGCTGATATAATGTTAGGACTTCAAGTAACACCTTAAGCAATTGCTTGGCTTAATTCCTCATCTCAAGATCATCATGTTGGAGTCATTACTGTAGTAGGAAAATATCGAACAGGCAAATCTTATATTCTCAACAGGGTGCTCTTAAACCAAAACAGCGGGTTTTAAGTTGGACCTACGATTAATGCCTGCACGAAAGGATTATGGGTTTGGCCCGAGCTAATCGATAATCCTAATGATCCCAATACTAAATATATGATAATGGACACAGAGGGATTAGGATCACTTTAATAAGGGTAACAAACTGACACCAAAATATTCCTCATGGCAATGCTTCTTTCATCTTTTTTTATTTACAACAGTGTTGGAAGTATTGATGAGAAGGCAGTCCAGAGCTTGAGCTTAATTATTAACTTGAGTAAATTGCTACAAAAGGGTGATGAAAGAGATAGACAAACAATTATATAGTGCTTCCCTAGTCTTCTCTGGCTTGTCAGAGATTTCGCCCTCAGGCTTGTTGATGAAAAAGGATTCCCTATTAGTCCTCAAGAATATTTATAAAATGCATTAAGGCCTCAGAAAGGTACAAATGAACAAGCACAACGCAAAAATAATATTAGAAAGGAACTAACTACTTTTTTCAGAGATAGAGATTGCTTCACTTTAGTTCGACCAGTCGATGATGAGTCAAAATTGCAAGACATGTCTAAGCTTAAAGATTCCGAAATCAGACCCAGATTTTTAGAGCTCATAAAATAGTTAAGACAAAAGATATTTTATCAATCAAAGAGAAAAACTTTCAAGGGAAAGCCCTGTTCCCCATCTATGTTTGTTGAGCTTTGTCAACACTTCTGCACAGCCATTAATAATGGAGGTTTGCCCTAGATTTAAAGTAATTGGGAGATGATTTGTAAATCGTAATCTACCAGATTATAAAAAAGTACAAATGTTATAATTCAGGATGCAATGACTAGTTCTAGAAAATGCTTAAATTCTACTCGAGCACAGACATCAAGAACTTAAACCCAAGGTAGATGTAGAATGCACTATAAAACAAACTCAACGAACTCATGAAATATTTTGATAAGAACGCTCTAGGGGACAAAACTGACAAGAAAAAGTAAATGAAAGAAAAGATGCGCGAGAAAATGGAGTAAGTTAAAAAAAAACTTTCAAGATAAAAGAATAAAGAAGTGGAATAGAAATTTGAACAAATTAATTAATAAATATAGGCTAAAATAAACTCTAATGCCCTTGATTCAATTTTTGATATTTCCGATCAATTCGATCAAATGATTCAATCTCATCAGGGTACTCTCACTTCTGAATCCGAATCCTTTATTTATAACAAGGCTTATGAAGGATTTAAAGCTGCAGCTTTTAATTTTTTCGGCAACACCAAACAGTCTCAAACCCATCACAACAATCTGCTGAACTAAAAACTAAATTTATATCAGACTTCCTTGACGAAGATACAAAGTGAGAACTCAAAGCGATATGAAGAAGCAGATAAAAGAGAAAGAGATTTAAGGCAGAATATTTATGAACTGGAAATGAAAGCTCAAAAAGCTCTCCAATAGTTATAAAGGGCAAAGAAGGAGCTTTACCAGCTAGAGTCCAGGAAATAGAACTCAATTAAAGCTTGAGATGAAATTAATTGGCAGTTTTTGATATTTGACTGAAATAAAAGTTATTGAGTTATGAATAATTATTAAAATCAATAATAATTTGATTGATTTGACATTTACTCTGAAGATTGTTTTGATGATCTATTTAGGGCTCCCTCTAGGATCAGTCTCTGAGCTGCTTTTCCTCTTTTTGTTAAATAGACGATATTTCCGAGCTTTTACTTCATTTCTTTTATTTTATTGAATAAACAAATTTGAAACAATTTTAGGATATACCCGAGGTTTGGGTTGATCTCCATCACTCCAATCGAGGTTTTTTACTTGCAAATTATTTAGCTGATAAAACATTTTTACATTGCTTTTTTCATTTAAAAACTTTGATCAGTTTTACAATCCCATACTTTCAATCCAACAATAATCAATTTTTTCACAGGAATATCAAAAAAAGGATCAGAAATTTTTATGCAAAACTCATGATTAACAACTTTTGATTTTTCTTTAATCCTTTCTTCGAGTACTATTTTTTTTGAAGGACTCAAATCTTTGATAAATTAATTATTCAAGACTGCTTCTGGTTTATCAGCAAATATCACGAGGAGATCCAAATCCAATTCATTGATAGATTCAGACTCAAAAGTTATTAAACTGTTAAACATTTTTATGTTCGTCAATGAATCTTACATATCTCTTTTATTTCCCGTTAGTTCTATCTCTCCGTATTTTTATGTGGACCCTCCTTAAGTGTTATGCTTATTGAGACAGTCATTACATAAATTACCCATTAAACTAATAGAGTATATAAATGAGTAATATAATTTATTTCTTGATTTAAGCAAATATGAAATGAATGTAATATAAATTGATCATTGGTTGTTTTTCGGCCATACTACTCCATTTATTTTTGGCGATGATGTTGATATTGGAAATGGCCATAGACACGAGTTTGTACCAAAAACTTGAACAAAATTTTAGTATGGTCCCACATCGAAAACGTTGGGGCCCGTATTTGGATTTCTTTATCTTTAAAGATTATCAAGAGTTGATGAGTTACTCAGGACCAAATCCACATGGAACTTAAAGAAGGTACTGATGACTCCTAAAAAGGCAATTTGAACCAGCAGTCCAATTGTTCTGATTATCGTATGAGGACTTATCGAATTGGTGCCTTTCGCAATTCCTATATATTACGAAACAAGTAAGGGAATTTAACAGCATAAGCAGTATATCAGTGTGAGAATGATATAAAACAAGAATAACATAAAAAACTTTCTGTTCGTAAACCCGACGCAGTTAGAAATCCAGGGGCAGTGATGGTCCATGTTGAGAACGCATCTTTGACAAGTACTGCAATGATGACATCTAAATAGCGAATAATTTTACCTTTCAGGTTTGAAACTATGACATAGCAAGCAGTAACGTCTCCTTTGATTTTGACTTTCCTCAGCGAAGAAACCCCAATAAATGGGTACTCTGCCTGGGTCTCCAATTATGGCCTTGGTCATACTCCAGAGTAGCATAAGGAAAAAGATATGAAAAACGATGAGTAGAACAATCCAAACGGCTGGTCGAAGACTGATCAAATACTCGAAAACAAAGATGAAATAGTTTACAGAAATGAAGACAATGACTCCCGCGAAGTGAGGATTTATTAGTTTTCCGCAACTTATCTACCTGTTGCTCATCAGTTGTGAAGAGTTGTTATTTAAATAAATAAACTTATATAATAACCTGAATCGCCATCAAATAAAATTTATTTTTCCTCCTCTCTCTAACGTTTCTCCCTTTTTATACTCCCTTCGCTCATGTTTATTTGTTCATTTTACTTTATTCTTATTATTCTTGTTGTACTGAGTATTAGATTATAATTAATATGAATAATTTATATTGAGGTTGTATTATAGTGTATTTAATATTGATCGTGATTGTTTGATTTGCTTAGAATTAGTGTTTA
>ERZ724506.830-NODE-830-length-10866-cov-8.847008_pt1 | contig 10866 bp, 9 predicted proteins | sample MGYA00376039_ERZ724506 | MGnify/ENA primary metagenome ERZ724506 (study PRJEB28724, sample SAMN07190887) | wastewater metagenome | isolation source: effluent of sewage treatment plant in Hong Hong | place: USA: Christiansburg, Virginia | collected 2016-03-01 ... | reverse complement strand
TTGATTTTTCCAGTCAATAATTTGGTTTTGATGAACATCAAACTCAGAACTCAATATCGGGTGAGAGTTATCGTTTGAAGAATAAAAAAAGAATAGGGATTCAACCTCAGGTTGAAACTTAATACGAGGTAAAAGGGGTCAATTTTAGAATGCCGTTGACAATAATATTGACTCTCCGACAAACCCGGTACGGTTCAGTACGATTTTCACTTACTAGTACTTAAATAATCACCCCACCACTGCATCATTTCAGTCCGTTGAGCTAAATAGTCAGCGTGATTATAGCTGGCACGGGTACGGTTCTTATCAATATGTGAAAGTTGTGCCTCAATCCAGTTATCCTGGAACAAACCTGAGTCATTCAAAATGGTACTAAAAGTGGAACGTAGTCCATGAGAAGATAGTTGATGTTTGCCATACCCCATCTTACGTATGGCCATATTTAGAGTATTAAAATGAATCGGTTGATTGTGTTTGCGAGGGCTAGCAAAAAGGTATTTTTCACCGTATGACCACTGCATGACGTCTTTCAAAATCTCTAAAGCCTGATCTGAAAGTGGAACTAAGAAGTCGGGAATCTCATGGCCTAATATGACTTTTCGTCGAAACTGTTTAATATGCAAGGCAGGTATTTTCCAGATTTTTTCATTTAAATCAAAATGATGAGGCTCAGCCAATAACAATTCAGCCCCTCGCACGCCAGTATGTAATTTGAACAGCAGTGCTTTTTTAATAATCGGATGGGCATCCAATTTTAATAAATTTTTCTTAAAATCTGATATATCCTCCGCTTTCAAATACGGATAATTCTTCTTGATTTTACTGTTAATGGCGATTTTATTTAAACCATGCGCGATGTTGAATTCACAATAACCCATCGCTACAGCGTAGTCATAAATTTGGTTCAAATAACTACAAGCTTTCTTGACAGGTTCTTTTACTTGGCGTCCCTCTATTTTTTTGATTACTGAAACCAGGTCATAACGCTTGATGTTTTGAAAAGGTAAATCCTGAAGGTCTGGATAAATATCTTGCTGTAAACATCTTTCTGCTAACTGTAGTACACCGCAGCGGGGTGAATCATTAAATGCATTTTTCAGTTTGAACTGCAGCCACTCCTCCCCTACCTTACGAAAGGTGATGACATTAGAGACAGTATCATGCTCAAAACAATAATTATTGTCTTTAAAGTCATCTTTGACTTGTCGTGCCTTTTTCAGCGATAAATCAGGATAAAGCCCCAACTGAATGCGGCGACGTTTTTTTGTTTGTGGATCTGTATAGCGATAGCACCAAGATTTTCTTCCAGTCGGCTCAATCTTCAGGCTAAGTCCATCTTCATCGGATAAAAAACAAGTTTTTTCCTTGCAATGAGCTTGGCGAACTTTAATTTCAGTAAGACTCATGAAATTTAAATGAAACCTATCAGCGGATTGACGAGATCCATTATATCAAAATAGAAGAAAATATATATGATGCGTATGATACGCATCATATATATTTGTAATATATTGTTTTATATATTTAATATTTTAAGTATTTGTATTTTAGTAACCATTATAAGTACCACCTCTTCTTTAAGTTCCCAACAACTCACTTTTTCTGTCATCAATGTTAAATAAGTCTTGTGCTTTAAATTCTTAGATGACCTCCTCTACCCTTTATTATCATTTTTATAAAAGTAACTATATGTACTCATTAAAATTTGTAGAGCTCAAAAACAAAAAAGACCGCTATATAGCAGTCTTTTAACTTAATTAAATAATAATTAATTCATTTTCATCATAAGTGCATAAGCATCACGTTTGTTTTGACGCAATGATTCTATCTCGGACTTCGTCAGCTGTTTTACGAGAGTTGAGGATATACTTTGCTTCCCACTCTGTGAGCCTTTCGAAATCGTACCCGTAAATCGATTTCCACCATGCTTCAAGATTGCCATATACATCCCTCAATTGCTGAAGAGTTTCTTTACTTAGAGCTAATTGTGATGAGTATTGTTTACCCGTCAGTGCATATGCTCCAATAACTTTATTCGTCCCAGTTGTTTCAATATGACCTTTTAATGCTGCAAAAGTACCACCTTGGGTCTGGGTATCATTAACAATAATAACACATTTATCATTGTTTATTGTCCCATCAAATGCTGGTGGGTTGGCTAATCTATGCCACCCATCACCGCCAGTTCTTGATACTTTTATAGCTTGAACTATATTCGTATCAACTTCAAGCCCAAGTTTCTTTGCTATAACTGCTGAAGTAGCTAAAGGAATCATATTACGACCGACTGCTTCCTCAGCATGTACAGGTACTATAATAGTTTCCCGACCATCGATAATTCTTTCTAGTTCAGCAATCGCCTCATCCGAAACTAAATCTTTAGCTAAAATATACGCACTTTCAACATCCCCTGCTTTAGCAGCTTCATACATGTAATGAGAGGTTGCATCTCCAAGACCACGGTCAATAACCGTTTTAGGAAACATATTCCAATCTGTGCGATATAACTTCATATTTTTAAATAAGTTTTAATGATGGCTAGCATTAAATTTTACACTAAATTTACCGCTAGCATCTCTTGGATATTATTTTTCGTATCAGGCAGCACTCTCAAAAGCCGTTTGTTTGGACAGTCCCCATGATCATACACGAGGCAGCTTCAAATACTTATGGGCCCATCCTATCCAGTTGTATCTTCTTGCATCACATGAATATTGTATACTCATTTTGACTACTTGAAAATTATGGAACAACGTCAATAAAAACAATAACTCTAGAGTCTTTAGTCGACATTCCTAAAAAGGTAAATTCAACATTTCTTTCCATATCATTTCTTTGTGTCTCTGGATGAACAAAAGAAACATAGCTTATTTCAAAGAATCGGGCTAGGGTTTTTATGCCAATGATTTTGTTCTCTTCATTAGCAATTAAAACATCTAATTCCAGATCAAACTCTTCTAATTATTTAATTAAATCTTTAACTTTCATTTTACTATCAACCTCTATGAATTATTTAAAAAATTAGCACAATGAAACTTGTGAAAAAAATGGATTTGCACAAAATTTTTTAGCAAAAAAAAGCATAGCAACCAGAAAAATCGTTCCAGCAATCAACAAAAATATCCCCGTGTGCTTCCAGTTTACAACATTTTGACTACCACACTGCCCACAGTAGTAATAATAGCCTTTGATACGGCCACCGCATTCAGGACAATTTTTATGATTAATGAATAAGTTACTCAACGTCTCTTCTCCAAAATTCTTATTATCAAGTTGTAAGTGAAGATAGCACACATTTATAAAAATGTCTTTTTTAAAACATCAAAAGATGTTATAAAAAAGACATTCGCTACTTTAGGATAACTTTTAAGATGAATTTAAATCTCCTTGATGAAGAATCAATCCAACCCCTCAATTTCCATAAACAGTTTCAACAAAACATCATTAAATCCAGTCATAAAAAGCAAGTGAAAAAACCGCCTAAGATGTAAATCTTTGAGCTTATCAAACTGATCGATATGCTGTTAAAACAGTTTAAATTGAGCAGAAAATCATGTGCCTCGCCTCAAATTTTGGTAAGCATCCGCTGAACCCCATCGCTATTTTTTAATTGGGTTCAGGTTCCCAGCGGTGTCGCAGTAATTCTATTTGGGTCACTTTATCTGTCGGCAACCTTTTCAGCACATCACTTAAATAGGCATATGGATACAGCCCATTCATCTTTGCTGACTGGATCAGGGTCATCATGTTCGCTGCTCGCTGACCACTGCGTAGCGAACCTACAAACAGCCAGTTCTACCCTCAAGGAGGTATCTACACAAATATTTTTAATTGAGCTATGGTAGGCAGCATGTTTTAAATTTTACGACAACTCGATTAGATGCCCGTCTCGTTAAATGCAAGAACATCAGTATCTAAGTGAATCGAAATTTGTTGCTTCACAGGGCTATAGAATTGATCGTGGCGTACAAAGGTATTTTAACTTTTAAATGTTTGTGCAACAAAGCCATACTTATTACTGAAAAAAATATCTCATAACTTTATAATTACTCGCAAATCTTTCATTATTGTAATATGGCTCTAGACTAGCAGATTTACACTTAGTTTTACCTAATGAGGTCCCACAACCCTGTTGCTAGCTCATTAAGCACCCTCATCCAACGCCATTCTGTTTCTTTAAGATGATAATCAAAATACTCTTTTGATATACCGTTGAACTTTGCTAGCCTTCTTTTCTCTGTACACGACAAATTTCACAGAACCCTTATCCTTGATCCTAGCCAAAATAATGGACAGCATGTCCCTCTAAAGATAACGTAACTTCAATCTTTGGAGATCCAAGAAATGGCTAAACGTTTTAGTCCGGAATTTAAACAGCAAGCGATTGATTATGCCCTTTCAAACTCCCACGAACCTATAGCTGCAATCGCCCAGAAATTAGGTGTGGGTTATTCAACTTTAGACAAATGGATTCGTGAAGCCAATCTAGTGGGTTCAAGCAAACGTCAACTTTCACCATAACAACAGCGGATCTTAGAATTAGAGAAAGAAGTCAAACAGCTCAGGGAAGCCAATGACATCTTAAAAAAAGCGCATGCGTACTTTCTGACAGATCATGCCAAGAAAAGTACACGGTAATTCAAGATCTGGATGTGAATGAAGTCACTGTATCTTCTGCCTGTAAATGCCTGGGTGTCAGCACTTCAGGCTATTATGCCTGGCGAAAACACCAGGCCAATCCAGCGCAGAAATATAATGATTTAAAAGCCGTATATTGGCAGCATCATGCACGATTGGGTGCACCTTCATTGGTACATGACATGCATGATTTAGGTTACAGCATGAGTGTCAACGGCATTCTAAAATTGACCCCTTTGATCTCGTATTAAGTTTCAACCTGAGGCTGAATCCCTATTCTTTTTTTATCCTTCAAACGATAACTCTCACCCGATATTTGTACCACATGACAGTGATGTAATAGCCGATCTAACATCGCAGCGGTCAACGTGACATCATCTGCAAAGGATTTGGACCACTGGCTAAAGGGTAAGTTACTCGTCAATATCGTACTGCCTTTTTCATAACGCTTGGCAATCACATTAAAGAACAGATTCGCTTCTTCACGTCCAAACGGTAAATAACCAATTTCATCGATAATCAGTAACTTTGGGGCGAGTATCACCCGTTGCATATAGGTTTTCAATTTACCTTGCTGATAGGCTGTACTGAGTTGCAGCATGAGATCGGCAGCGGTAATAAACTTGGTTTTGACATTGTTCATGATGGCCTTATAGCCTAATGCCATGGATAAATGCGTTTTCCCTACACCACTAGCACCAAGAAACACCACATTTTCTGCTCTAGCAATAAAGCTCAGGTTGAACAACTCGACCACCTGTGATTTGGGAGCACCCAGTGCATAATTAAAATCATAGTCTTCCAGGGTTTTGACTTGAGGCAGGCCTGAGAGTTTCATCAGTACCTGCTGACTGCGCTGTTGCCTGGCAGCATATTCATGCGTCAAGATCGCTTCAACAAAGTCGGCATAACTTCCATCCTGACCTAATGTTTGTTGTGCATGATGTGACCATTGTGATGCAATGGCAGGCAGATTGAGCTTTTGGCAAAGCTGCTCTATACGGTCGTATTGCAGATTCATCAGGAAACTCCCAGCAACTGGTCATATACCGATAAGGGATGCTGCAAACTCTCGTAGGGCATGACATGCTGTGCTGCTGCAACAGGTACAGTGCTGGAACCTGTATCTGATTGCGGTAATGGCGTAAATTTTTGCTGCTCCTGTTGCAGTCGAACAGCCGGTTTTTCTTGCGTGGTGGCATGAATCCGCTGATTGGCGGTTTCATGCAGCCACCGGCCAATGTGGGCATTGGCGACATCAACATCTAACAGTAAACCCGAAGTCTTCAGGCTTGCTTTCAATGGCACAATAAAGCTTGATTTGAGGTATCCATTAAAGCGTTCAACTTTGCCTTTGGTCTGTGCACGGTAGGGCTTACATACGCGAGGACGAAAGCTGTATTTCTTGGCGCAGTCGAGCAGTTTGGGGTTCCATTTATGCTGCCCCTCCTGATAGGCATCCCGTTCAATCATGATCGTTTTAGCGTTATCAAACAGGATTTCTTGAGGTACTCCTGCAAAGAACTGAAATGCATTTTCCAGACCATCGATCCATACATCGGTACGTTCATGATCATAAAATTTCACGAAAGTCGCTCTGGAATACCCTAATGTTGCGACAAAGGCTTTTAAAGTCGAGTTGTTGCGTCGAATCGTGGTGAAATCCACCTGCATTTGTTGGCCAGGTTGGGTTTCAAAACGAATGATCGGTTCCAGTTCAGCAACTGGTTTTAATGTTGTAAGATATTCCCTCAAGATCCTGATCTTTCCTGGATATCCCAACCTTAAAATTTCCTGGTAGAGCACAACAGCAGGAATCCATTCAGGATGAGCTGCGTTTACACGTTGGAGTAAATAGGGTTTATATGGGTCAAGGATACTTATTCTAGGCTGTATACGCTGATACTGAGGTGTGGTGTTTTGCCGTAAATATTTACGTACGGTATTTCTGGACACCCCCAGTTCACGAGTAATGGCTTTAATAGATTTACCTTGCTGATGAAGTATTTGGATTGTCACTGCTTGCTCCAAAGTTAACATGTTGAGCAGTCCAAAATGACCGCTATATTAACCAAGGGGGTCAGTTTTTAAATGCCATTAGGGGGTCATTTTTACATTGCCGCTAACAATGTGGTACATGGCAGTGTGTTTTCGACTCGAAAAGAAGCGAATGCTGTCTTGTTTGACTATATTGAAATTTATTACAATCGGGTCAGAAGACATTCTGCAAACGGCTGGTTAAGTCCAGAAGCCTTTGAACAGAAATATATTAAAAGTTTAGAGGGGCTGGTTGTCCACGATACTGTCTAGGATCAGACAAAATACAAAGAAGTGTACTGAAGAAAATAAATTTCAATAATGCATGAGAATATAATTGGTTTGAGGTTATTAAAAAAAGTGTAGCAACTTGCTACACTTTTTCGCTTTTTTGAATCAGCTGTTTTAAAAAATCTTCTAGTTGTAATAGACTGGCTTCGTCAATTTCCGAGATATTCAGAGAAACCTTAAGCTGTTTTTGATTCAGTTTAATATTCCCCGCAATCTTACCCGCATATTCAATTTTTCTGACCACTGATGTCGTGGTCAGTTTTCCTGGATCCTGACTCAATAATTTTTCAGCATAGGCAGTAACTTTGCTTTGCTCAAGTTTTTTGTCTTTTACTTTTTCCCAAGCCCCGATTAAAGCCGTTTCGGCCTCAGAAAGTTGTTCCAGATGATCCGATAGAAATTTTTTGAATGCAGTTGCAGCAGTACGACCTAGCAGGCCTGGTTCCAGATCAAGGTCATTTAAAATTGCTTGAGGCAGCTTTTCGTACGCTAAATACTTGTACATATCTTCGCGATTTAAACCCAGTGAATTGGCTAAACGTTGCTTGTTTTTCTTTAATTTCTCATCGAGAGAGTTCAGGCCAATAAAAATTTCATAATCTGTCAGATCCTGACGCTTTAAATTTTCTGCCAAGGTTAACAAAGATGCTTCTACATTATTTGCATCAATGATAATGGCTTCAATCACAGACTTACCGAGTAACTGATGCGCCCGTAATCGTCGCTCGCCTGCAATCAGTTCATATTTCAGATTATCCAGTTTACGCACTGTAATGGGCTGCAAGAGGCCGATTTCATTAATAGAATCCGCCAGTTCTTTTAACTGTGACTCTTCAAAGACTTTACGCGGCTGGTTTGGACTGCGGCTGATATCCTCAATAGGGACATTACGTCTAAATTCTTTTAGCTCTTTAATATTGTCTTTCTGTGCTTGCTGATGTTTTTCTGTATTCTGTTTCAGTTTCTGAGCTAAAAGCTCTTTGGTGCTTGCCATAATGCTCTCAGGTTTATACTTTCGCTACAATTTCATTGGCAAGGCTTTCAAAAGCCTTACGTACTTTTGAATTTTTTTCTACTTTCAAAAGTGATTGTTGCAGAATCGCTGCTTGATTGACTTTAGTACTTTGAGGAATGGTGGTTTCTAAAATTTTGCCTACCTGTTTTAAGGCTTCATCCCGAATCAGTTTACAAACATTCTGACGTTCATCATGCTTAATCAGTAAAGCGCCTAAAAGCTCTAAATCTGGATTAATACGTTTGATCTTTTCAAGATGGTTTAAAAGATCTGTTACCCCATACAGTCCATATTGTGATCCGGATTCAATAGGGATAATGACATGGGTTGAAGATGCCAGCGCATTGCTGGTTAATAATTTAAGACTAGGTGGACAATCAATCAATATGAAGTCATAAAGATCCTTTAACAGTTCTAGCTTGATATTTAACTCTTCAGAAGGACGGGGAGCTTCTTCTTTTAGTTGGTCTTCTGTTTTTCCTAAATTCAAGGAACCATAAATTAATGATACTTTTTCAAAGTTCGTTTCTTCTTGTAATGCATCTGCCAACAACGAAATATCGCCCACCAGTAATTCTGCTGTAGTCACAACAATTTCGCTTGGATGTTGGATCCCAATATGTAAACTTGCGTTTGCTTGAGGATCTAAATCAATGACTAAAACTTTGTTGCCCAGATTGGCAAGTTCTGAGGCGAGGTGCACAACAGTCGTTGTTTTGCCACATCCGCCTTTATGGTTAGCAACAGTAATAATTTTTGCAGACATGCGTGTCAGATGATTCCGTATTTGAATGTCTAGTAATATAAATAACTTTCACTTATCTTACTATAGTTTTTAAATTTATAAACCTATTTGTTCAGCTGTAAAACAGCTTAAAAAATAAATCTTTAAATAGGCTAGCTTAATTAATAATTAAAATAATTAGTTATTTAGCTAATTAATAATTAAGAGCATATTTTTATTATATAAAACAAATACCTATGTTTTTAAAAGTGGAAGGTCTGTCACCGTAAAGTGGAAGGTTTGTCACAGTAAGGTGGAAGGTCTGTCACTCTAAGGTGGAAGGTCTGTCACCGTAAAGTGGAAGGTCTGTCACTGTAAAGTGGAAGGTTTGTCACTAGGGTGGAAGGTTTGTCACTGCTATTTATTAAACTGCTATTTTTATAATAAAATATTAAAAAAACAATAATTTAGGCTGTTAATAAAGTCCCGTAAATAAGCTTTAAAGGTGGAAAGGTTGTCACTGTATATTTTTAACCTGTGGATAATCTGTTTTTATTGGATATTTCCTGAGGATTATATGTACAGTTATACCTTTCAAATCTAACTGAAAGGTGGAAACCTTGTCACATCAGGGTTTCTATCTGACTTAACCTACCTGAATGTGGATGAAAACAAGTAAAAATAGGCATTCTGAACTGTAATTTAGGAGCTAAAGGTGGAAGGTCTGTCACTATAGGGTGGAAATATTATATTTAATTCCACTTTAAAGGCAAAAAACCGGCTAAAACGCTTTTTTTGATGATAAACCTTCCACTTTTAGAATCTTGTGGTGAAAATCTTGAAAGTTTTTCCACTTTTGTATATAAAAACTAAGTCAAATTATAAATATCACGGTTATGACAGAATCTGAACCATTGCAAAAAGAATCGAATTATATTCCTTACTGTATAGGCAACATTCGCCATAATGGTGTTGTCAGTACCAGTAACCGTTTAATTCGCCCAATCGAGTTATCAGCCAATGAATACAAAGCGCTTCTATATGCAATGGCAGTTGCGAATTATAGTGAGAAAAATAGGGTAAATGGTGAAATCACCGAACAAACCTATATTTATTTGTATAAGGATGATCTGGCAGATTTACTAGGATTGAATAAACGTAATTCAATTAATGTTGCAATAGACCGCATCTATAAAGAACTTTCATCCCGGGTGGCTCATTTTATTATTGAGGAGCCGGCTGATGATGGTAAGAGAAAAACTAAAAAAGTACATTCTGTCGTTCCCATTATCCGTGAGTTAAGATGGGAAGATGACTCTAAAAATGCGATTCAGATTCGTTTTACCAATGAGGTATTGCCGTATTTCACTCAACTGGCGGGGGGGAATTTTACCACCTATCAGCTAAAACATCTTTTTGCCTTGGATTCTGTTGCCAGTATGAGTCTTTATACGTATTTCATTAAAAACGAATTCAAGTACGCCAATCAAAAGAGTTATGAAGTGCCATTACTTTTGGAAAACTTGAAAGCACTGATTGATATTAATGAAACCAAATATGATCGCTGGGTAGATTTTAGACGCTATGTATTAGACAAAATAGTGGCAGAAATTAATGAAAATACAGACCTACAATTAGAATATGAAACCGTTAAGAAAGGCCGTCCAATTGTGGGTGTGAATTTTAAACTGCATCATCGGATTGCTGATAAAGCACCGGATGAAATTGCAGTAATTGAAAAAATCTATCTTGATGTTCCATTTGAAGACAATGCATTCGTAAAAGAATTGGGGGCGAAATTCGATACGAATATACGTTCTTGGTATATTTTTAATAATCATGAAAATTATCAGCAATTCAAGAAGTGGTTTAAAAAAGTAGGATGTCTCACTGACTCTCAAGCAAATATCGTTATTAATGACACTTTATTCCAAATGGATTTTGCTGAAATTGGTATGGGTCTGAATGACTTTAAACGAAATATGAAGCATAAACTTAAAAATAATCCGGAATTCGTTCAAAGTATTCGTGAAAGACTGAATGATATTTTTGGGAAAGAGCTTATTTAGGAGAAAGTGTAGCAACTTGCTACACTTTTTTAGATATATTAGGACTTACGCACTATCATTTATAGATTCTCTGTGGTAGGAGATGATTTTTA